>Ga0182021_10000226_pt1 | contig 56872 bp, 34 predicted proteins | sample 612E3MmetaG_FD_120493 | JGI IMG/M metagenome (GOLD analysis project Ga0182021, IMG submission 120493) | Permafrost microbial communities from Stordalen Mire, Sweden - 612E3M metaG (Illumina Assembly) | ecosystem: Environmental > Terrestrial > Soil > Wetlands > Permafrost | place: Sweden...
GCTAGCGTGAAAATCGGATACGCTGAGACGATCGCCACATGGACGGTCGAACTCGAATACAGCGCGAAGCACGTCGTGAACAACACCACGACGCACGGCACGGCCCGCTTCCGCGCGTCCGAGTTGATTGAACAATCGCTGAATGGGCGCACGCCGACAGCCTACGACGAGCATGACGATGGGAGCCGCACCGTAAATCAGCCGGAGACTATTGCCGCGCGGGAGAAGCAGCAGCAGTTAAAGGATCGCTTTCGCGATTGGGTCTGGGAAGATCGCGAGCGCGCCGAGCGGCTGGCCAAAGAGTACAATTTCCGCTTCAATAACCTCCGGCTCCGCGACTTCGACGGTTCGCACCTGACCTTGCCCGGAATGGTCCGCACATCTCTCCGCGATGGCGATCTCGCGCCGCATCAAAAGAACGCGGTTTGGCGCATCCTACAGGGCGGCAGTCCACTGTTGGCGCACGTCGTGGGAGCCGGCAAAACATGGACCATGACTGCCGCGGCGATGGAACTTCGCCGCCTGGATCTAGCGAAGAAGCCCATGTTCGTGGTGCCGAATCATCTGGTGGACCAATGGGGAGCGGAGTTCCTGAAACTGTACCCCCAAGCTCGGCTCTTCGTAGCCGGGAAGGACCACTTTGAGACCGGCAATCGTCAGCAGGCGATGGGTCGCATCGCGACTGGAAACTACGACGCCGTGATCGTCTCTCACCGGTCATTCGAGTACTTGCCCGTGTCTGACGCGTATTTCAACCGCTTCGTCGAGAAGCAAGTGGCGGAACTTGATGCCGAAATCGGCTTGGCTAAGGACGCCAAGGACGACAGCCGCCGCATCGTGAAGGAACTGGAGAAAGCCAAGAAACGGCTTGTGGTCAGGCTCAAGAAACGTGCGGACCGCGAGTCGAAAGACCAGACCATGACGTTCGAAGAACTGGGCGTCGATCAGCTCTTTGTGGACGAGGCCGACCTGTACAAGAACCTGGCCTATACCACAAAAATGAGCCGGATTGCGGGCTTGCCGAATTCCGACAGCAACCGCGCATTCGACATGTTCCTGAAGATCCGCTATCTCCAGGAACGCAGCGAGGGCCGTGGCGTTGTGTTCGCCACAGGCACACCGATCTCCAACACCCTCGCGGAGATGTACACGATGCTTCGGTATCTTGCTCCAAAGATGCTTTCCGAACGTAAAGTGGAGCACTTTGATTCGTGGGCTGCGAACTTCGCTGAGGCAGTGACATCGCTCGAACTTGCCCCGGATGGATCGGGATACCGGATGCACACGCGCTTCGCCAAATTCATCAACCTTCCCGAATTGCTTTCCGTATTCCGTACCGTGGCCGACGTCCAAACGGCAGATATGCTCAACCTCCCTCGGCCTGCGCTGGAAAACGGAAGACCCGCGATTGCAGCAGCGCCCGCAAGTCCGGAACTGAAAGCGTTCATCCGAACTCTGACGGAACGAGCTGAACGGCTGAAAAAGGAGCGCGTTGACCCGGCGGTGGACAACATGCTGAAGATCACGGGCGAAGGTCGAAAAGCTGCGCTCGACATGCGGCTCATCGATCCCGGCGCCGTGGCGGACGAGGAGACCAAGATTGATCTTGCCGTCTCCCGCATCATCAAGATTTGGAACGCGACTCAGGATGAGCGTTCGACTCAGCTCGTCTTTAGCGACCTTTCCACGCCCGATCCGGAACGATTCAATGTCTACGACGATGTTCGTTCGAAGCTGCTCAGAGCTGGCGTCCCCGCCAGCGAAATCGCGTTCATTCATGACGCCGAGACTGACACTGCCAAGAAACTGCTCTTCGATGCGGTGAACGCCGGCAGGCTACGAATACTGCTTGGATCGACTGAGAAGATGGGCGCCGGCACGAATGTTCAGCGACGGCTTGTCGCGCTACATCATCTGGATGCGCCTTGGCGACCGCGCGATATCGAACAACGGGAAGGCCGGATTCTACGCCAGGGAAACACCAATACGGAAGTTCAGATCTTCCGATACGTGACCGAAGGCTCCTTCGACGCTTACATGTGGCAGACCCTCGAAACCAAGGCCCGCTTCATCCAGCAGGTCATGCGGGGAGAAACTTCGGTTCGTTCGGCGGAGGACCTCGAAAGCGGCGCTCTCACTTACGCGGAGATCAAAGCGATCGCTTCCGGTAATCCCGCCGTCGTCGAAAAGATCAAGATCGATACGGAGGTCCGCAAGCTCGACCAACTACGCGCCGTTCATGGTAACCAGCAGCGTCATATCCGTTGGGCGATTCGAGACCTGCCGCGGCAGATCACGGAAGCAAGACAGCACCTGGCTCATATCGAGGCCGACATTGCCACCAGAAATGCGAACGACTCCGACGAGTTCACCATGAAGGTGGGCAATCGTGTCTTTTCCGGCAAGGGTGCGCGGGAGGAAGCGGCCAAGGCTCTGACGCTCGCAGTCCTCACGTGGCGCGACGATCAAACGATGGAGCCGCGCGGTGCTTTCCGGGGCTTCGAGATATTGAGCAGAGGGAAGAGTGCCGGATTTGGGAAGGTCCGAGAGGACGAGCGGATCCCGGATCTTTTTGTTCGCGGACACTCTACGTATTCGGCAAACCTCAATGCGGCGAATCCTATTGGCACCGTGCAAAGCATCGAGCACACGCTGAGGAATTTGGACAAACTCGCCGGCGAGCAGCAAGGCCGCGTGGCCCGCATCGAGAAAGAGCTCGCAGACTACCGGTCACAGGCGAATCGACCGTTCGAGCACGAAGAGCGACTGAAGCAATTGCTCGTCCGCCAGGCTGAGATCAATTCGCTCCTGGACCTCGACAAAGGCGATCAACAGGGGGCCGCCCCAGCCCCTGAACAGGACGAACCGGAGATCGAGCGGGCGGTGCCTGCAGCATCCCGAGGCCGCGCTGAAGTCGCGAGAATGGCCGAAAAGTACATGCGGGCGTCCGAAACCGCTATTCGAGAAATGCCGATTTCCGAGCGCAAACCGCCGCAGGCCGGTCGGGTTACCGCCAAAGCCGTCGCCAAAGATGAGGCTCATGTCGCGTTTGCGACTGCGGCGAACAGCTTTTTCGTCGTGGCATCAGGCTCATTGGGCAGCGACGTACAGATCGGCGAGCGATTGTCTCTGCGGTTTCATCAGGGCCGGGCGTTGATCGATAACGGCCGCGATCGAGGACGATAAGACTTGGCGGCAGCGGTGCCGCCGCTCCCCGAACAAGCATTCGCCTACCCATTTCCGTGGTCAACCTGCAAAACGACTGACGTTGGCGAGCACTCCCTTAGCTGTGAGGGGGCAACAATGCTCGAGTGTCGTCTGCTGCGAGGCCCGGTTTGGCACGCCATCTGCGGTGAGCGGAAGCAGATGCCCTGATTTGATGTAAGCCGTGCCACTCCAAATGCGGCTGCAAATGGTGCATTGGGCCAGGATCATATATTGGATTTCAATTGTCATCAGTGGTGCACACTGGCATTAGGGCGGGCGGAAGCATAAAAGACGACTCCGACCGCAAGGGTGAGCGCGGTGGCTGGGTCGCCGGAGTTCTTGGCTTCACGATGGCTGCAGTCTTTCGGCTTGCCTTGGCAGTGGTTCTCATTCCAATCCAGGCAATCGTCAGCCTTTCACAATCCAAGCCGGACCGAGCCGCAACGGTTGGTGGAAGCAGGTAGCCAAGGACTGTTGGAGGCGTCTGGCATCGCCCTATCCTGGATGTGTTGGTACGAATCGACCAGGGAACCTCGGTCGACGTCGACTGTGGCCATCCTAAGAACGCAAGAGAGGCTAGATGGTCCGAAAACTGAGAAGCTCGGGAGGCGAGGCTCCACCGCGCCCTCCGAAGACCGGTATCAAGCCTCCAACTAAACTAAATGCAGAGGAACGTCGATGAACCCACCGCGCATCAGAATCGCCCGGAGTGTCTTGGTGGACTTGGAGAACATCGTCAGCCATGGGCAGCCGGCACTCTCCACGGAACGGGGTGACTTGTTCGTGTGTGACAGCCTGCCGTTGGCAGCAGTACGCTTGAAGATTCGGCTTCACGACTATCTCACCTTCCTCGCCTCGTTGTCTCAGTCCGACCAGCCCGCGCCGTTCAGAGTCGCCCCGGTGGACGACGTGCCATTTGAAGTTGTGATCCGAGGCATGGTCGAAGTGCGGAAGAACAACACCGTATTGATCGACGGCAAACAGGCGACGGTCCTTTGATTGAATCGCTGCGGGGCCCCACCCGCTGCCACCCTACGCGGCAAATTCGCGCGGAAGGCTTCATGTCATCGTGTCAACCGATTAACCAAGCCCTTTGCCTTTTCGGCGCCGACCAAAGAAACCAGCTCAATCCAGTTCGTCGCACCTGGGAATATTTCGCCGGATAGCTGGCCGCCATTGGCGAGGACCGCGCCGTATCCGATAAGACACTTTTGCCCCGGCCGTTTGTCATCGGCCGTGAGTAGGAAGACTGTACCGGCGGGGACGGCATCTTTGTGTTTCCGATATAGCTGTACCGGAACATTCGACTTGCCAACGGCGACCTCAGGTGCCCCGCACTCGCCGATCTGGACGCCGGCAAGATAGACGGCATCACCGCTGCGCAGACCCTCGCTTGATCGGAACTTGACCGTGATGGTCCGGCCCCCAACCGTTTGACAGCCCGAGAAGGCGGTCGCAAGCAACGCCATGAGCAGGACCGCCATGGCGGACGTTCGAACCGAGATCTGCATTTTCACCTCCTGGCGCTCACGCTTCAGCTTTTTGGGTTGCGGGACGCGGAAGCCCAATCGCCATCACTTTTTCCACCTTGAGACTATCTCTCCAGTCAGCCGGAATCGCACCAAAGGGGAGGTTGCAGCCATCCAAGGCGGTCTCGCCGTAAAGATATCGCTTCCCTCCGCTGTCTTTGGCCGAAACCAAGTCGAGACCGTCAAGACGCTCGCCAGGCAACAGCACCGAGTCCGGTAGCAGCCCGACTGCCATGTGATTTCCTGAATTCACAACGACCGAGAGCAGAGCCGTTTCGAACCCGAGATAGGCGAGCAGCGACGTGCAGAGAATCGATGTGCATTCGCAGTCGCCGACCGAGTCGTGCAGGCATTCCGGGGGCATCCGTCCATACTCCTCGAAGGGGCCGCCCTCGAAGCCGGCTGTCGAGTCGCGATCGAAACCGTAGGGGATCTCGGTCTGCACGAACGCCAGGACCGCATTGGCCAGCGCCAGGCGACTGAGCTGGTGCTTCCGCGCGATCGAAAGCACCTGGGCGCACAGCCGCTCCACTTGTTCGCGCCCCAGACTCTCGGTGGGGGAGCGATCGGCCAATACTACCGCTTGTGGTTCTTGCTGATACAGATAGCCGCGATGCTCCCGGTTCAGCCGGCGAAGGGCGGCGATCAGTTCGTCGGGAATCATCACTCCCACGGCATACGCCTGGCCCTCGGCCGCTTTGAAATGGTACAGGGGTTTGGCTCCGTCGTCAGGCGGAATTACGACGCCTCGTTCAGGCTCGGGGCTGTCATCTTCCTCTTTGACTTTCAGGCGTCCTTTGAGCCATTCGGGTATCGCAACGGACCACCGCTTGCGGTTCAAGCAGACGCATTCCTGGCCCAACAGCAGAAGCATTCCGACGGCCGCCTCCAGGAGCATGCAAAGCACGGCTGGACCATGTGGACGGCCGATGCGAAACACAGACACCGCCGCAAAGACTACGGCGGAAAGGACCAGCCAGTGATCCAATCGTCGGATAGAACCCTTCTCGCGGGACAGAATCATCCATGCGGCGATGCCCGATCCTTCTAGCAGGTTGGCGGGCGCTAGTGCTGTTGCCAGGGCCACCGCCGCGATCAGCATCGGTACGCCTATCGCTGTGAGCAATCTCACGTGGGGCAGTGCCACCACCACTACGGCGGCCCACACCAGGGTGATCAGCGACGCCGCCAGCATGGCAAACGCCAGCGATTCACCGCGCGTCACCGGCTTGGGACTGTAATTGAGAGGAATTCGAACGCGGAAACCCCACCAGGAGTAACTGTCCGTCACGCGGATGCCTCCCGGGAGATTTTGTCTACGGCTATCAGCGCGCTGCCTGAAAACGGCGTCGTCTGATGCGTTTTCCACGCGCGGCCTATTGGCGTCAGCGGTTCGCCCTCGTTCGGGTAGAAGATCGCCTGAGCGGCGGCGACGTGCCGGCTCACTTGCAGGTGGATGGAAAGAAATCCATGACCCAGCGAGTTGGGCTGCCGCAGGTTCAACGCCAGCGGATCGGAAGGCGCCGCTGAACAAACATAGGTCAGTACGCCGCCGTCAAGCGGTACCGACGGGGTGGCACGCCCGGTATACCGATGGTACAGGTCGGTCAGGGCCGCCGCTTCACCCCGCTGGGCAATGTACTCGGTGATGCGCTGAGTCAGGTCGAAACACCTGGCGAAGCGCTCCTCCAGATGCCTCCGCAACGTCGAGAAGAACTGAAAGCCCGAACTTGCGGACCGGGCCTCATCATTGGCCAGTTCCTCGCCGGTCGGCATCAGGAAAGAGCGCCGCCACAGCGACGGCGACTGGCTGGGGCCGCATGCGAACGGCATCATCCAGGTGTTCCCTTCGCGATTCAGGTTGAGCCACTGCGCCATTTGGCCGAGCATCTCCAGTGCCGCCGGCACTGTTTCCTGTTCCGAGGCTGCACCCACCAACGAGGAGAACTCCTTGCGGACGGTCCCACTATGCCGAACTGAAAGTTCCGGCAGGACCGACTCCAGCCTGGAGGATTGGAAATCGGCGAGAAAGCGCTCCTCGAGCTCGCGATACCGATCGGCTGCGACCGAGAGGTAGTGCGCGAAACGGGAGAGTGGTTCCTGCCGGGAAAGTTGGTCCGGCGGTGCGCTTTCGGGATGCTTTTCGCGCACATTCTTCAGCTTCGGCTCGTAGATATGTGGCAATGGGGGTTCGTCTCCTTTGCCGTCATAAAGCCAGTCGAGGCAAGCCAGCATGGAATCGAGCAAGCTGCGATACGATGCATCCCGCAAGGCTTCGTCTTCCAGATCCAGCGCGCCCTGATACAGCTTGAGCCATTGGCTGGCGCCACCCAACAACCGGGTGCGAATGCTCTCCACCTGGCGGATGAATAAGGCGCACCCCAAGGCCGCGCCGGTCACGGCACCCGCGGCCAGCCGCATCAATGCGGGATTGAGCCATCCCAGGTCGAATGGCAGGATCAGGAACAGGGCTTCCCCCAGTACGAACAACGGCGCGACCCGCAGAAAAACAGCCAACGGACTGGGCACCGCTTCCAATGCCCGGCGCAGTTCGTCGCGCAACTCGGCCGCGCTCTTCCGCAGCTCCGCGGGGTCCGCCCGCACAGCGAGGTCGTGGGCCGCTTCGCGCTCCACCTCCTCACTCTTGTCGTCGAGGCTGCGGCGTAACCGGCCCAGGTAGGTTTGAGCGCAGCGGTGCGGCAGCGTGTGCACGGGCTCCCGAAACGCCTGTGCGAAAGTCTCGGATACTCCCGTTTCCACGGAACGCAGAAATACTTGCAGGATCCGGCGGGTGATCAGGTCAATCCGCTGCTTGCGGCGCGGCAGCACGGCGTGCTCGATGAGTTCTTCCAGGTTATCGAACGCGCTCTCCCACGAATCCAGCGGAATACTGCGGAGCCACGGTTCGCCGTAGACACCCATCACGCGCTGCCACTCCTTGTCTTCGAAAACGGTGCCGTACAGGGCTCGGACGCGCTCCAAATCGAAACAGCCGGACGGTGGCGGCGTTGTTTTTGGGTCCCAGGGAATATGTTCGGGCTCCACCACCTGTTCCCAAAGGCGGCGCACCGTTTCAGTCTCCAGGCGTGTCACTAGAGCCATAATGCTGGCGGGTAGATCGTCGATCCTGGCCGCGAGTTCCAGTGAGCCGCAACTCGGCTGGCTGGCAAGAGCATCGAAACATATAGTCGCCAGGCGGGCCGAGAACAACCGCGCGAGCCGATCGGCAGGGCACCACACGGCAAAACCGCCAACCGCGGCGAACGGCTGATCGGCGGTGTAAGGGGCGCCTGCCCACTGCGCCTGCCCCGCGCCATCAAGGTAGAATTCAAAGGGATTGACGCCCCCGGGATCGGTGCCGCGCGTGAGGGCCACAATAGCCATGCCAGCCAGGGCGGTTTGGGCGGCGCGGTCAGACTCCGAGCCTTCAATTGGCTGCTCGCCAACCAGATAGACTGGCGTGGCGACGTCCGGCAGCGGACGGTCTTTGAAGAGACCCTCCAGATCCATCAAGCTCCGGGCTCCGAGCGCCCGCGCTTGCTCCTCTCGCCCGGCGCAAGGACCGGACGCAAAGCCGACGCCCGCCACCACGTGCGCGCGGCATAGCAGCGCTCCTATCTGGCGGCGGTCAGCGAGTGCGGCCAGATGGCCCAGCAGAAGTGCCGATCCGGCGGGGTCTAGCAGCGAAACGCAGTACACCAGGGCCGGCTTGGCGGCGTGATCGCTTCCCAGCAGGCGGTCCGGCCAATCATGCGTCAGTTCCCGGAACTTGCGAACACCTCCATCGCCGGTCAGAGACGTGTATACCGAGTCCGCTAGCGAGCGCCGGTCGACATCGAACCCGGCCTCCACAACCGCGGGGGCTTCGATGCGATCGTCCCAAATGGGATACCGGTCCGCCCAGTAATCGGTGTTAGCGGGCGGCTCGCCGGCGCCGGCCCATACATACAGGTGATGTTCGTACTCTCGATTCGCCGCCAACCGTAGCCAGGAGCGAGCCCGGCCGAGAGATTCCGCACCGAACGCATCGAGAGCGATATGGATGTAGAAGTCCACCTGGAGTTCCGGCGATCAGAGGGTCCACTCGCTCGTGATGCTGGCGATTTCATCCCAAAGGTCCTTTCGGTCTGGTTGCGCCGTGCGGCCCTTGCGCTCGGAAAACGAGTGCAGAGCCTTATCGCGCAGCGTGCGGATCTCTTCACCGCTGTGTTCATCGCTCCAGTGGTTCTGTAACCACTCGACCCAATTGCGCGCATGCTTCTGCAGTTCGACGCTCTTGGAGAACGCATCGAACGCGTCCACCACGTTGGTCCCCAAAGTGACCGGCGTACCCGCAATGGTCGCCGACGTATCGTTGGGAGCAAAGAACGGCCACAGCCAGAATTGGGAATCGCCTACTTGAAAGAGCGCGTAACGCTTGTCTTTGGGGGTCTTGGATGTGGTGTTCATTTTGTCGAGATCTCCCCGGCTAGGTTGGATTATCTCGGAGACAGCCAGCGCACGAGCAAACGTTACTTTCATCGTATCGTGGCCAGTGGAGTGCCGCACGGGCGAAGGCCAGTTGGGACTTCCCGGGAAGCAGTGAAACCGCGCGACTTGATCTTCCTCGTCCTGCGCGCCCTCTGTTTGACCCAGATCGCCCCGCCAGGAGTTGTAGTGGCCTTCCAGATTCTTCCAGGCGAGATCGCACCCGGCCAGCGCCACCGGAAGCGTCACGCTGGTGAAGTTGAGGCGGCCTGTCTCCTGATTATCGGCGACATTGAAGGTGACGTTGGCGAACTTGCCGGAAGCCTGCAACTCGGCCTTGAACTCCTCGGTGATGCCGCCCGTGAAGACGATGCTGTCCAGGTCGATGTTGGTGCGGCTCTTCATGCCTGAGATCTGCAATTGCGGCTGCAGCAGCGTGGAGTAGATCCTGGAGATCATGTCCGCCGGGGAGATACGCGCCATCTTGGCGTTGTTCCGCAGGACATCCACCGGATGCCACCTGCGGACCTCGTCGAAGAGTGGCGTTACCAGGTCGAACAGAGTGTGCGCGATCTGCTTGCCGATCGCCACGCCCTGGGGCGGCGCGGCATCGAGCAGGTCCATGGGATGCCAGCCGGTTTTCAGCAGGTTACTCAGTACGCTCGCGGGAGGTAGGCTGCGCTCCAATAAATAGGTCCTGCGCCACTCGTCCGTCATCACGTTGAACGAACGGATATTCTCGACCGAGGCATCTTCGGCGTTGTCCTGAGCGCACAGACTGGTGCTGTAATTGACCTCGTTCTTCGAGAACTCCAGGATGGCATCCGGGAGATCGTGGTTAAGCAGTCGGCTCAAGGCCGTCGTCATCGCCCCTAATTGGGCAAGCAGGCCGGTATAAAACTCCTTCGCCAGATCCGTGCGCGCCTTTTCCAGTAGCACAGTTTCGGCCCGGTTCAGGTATTCAGTGTAAAGATTGCGCACTTCAGTGCGGTTGTACCAATCCCGGAAACGATCGATCATACCGGTAGTGGTTACGGCGTCCACCACCTGTGGCTGTAGGCTGTTCCACTTGCGCGGCAGATCGGCATATTCTGCCTCGACAGACGCCATCGCATTGGCCTGCAGAAGGTTGTATTCCGTTTCGACCAGCGCCTTCAGATCGGACAGAAAATGGGCCGCACCCAGACCAAGGTATTCGTCGTTCTCAAAATAACCCGCCGCGGCAGCGCGCACAGCCGGCTCGATGCGGCGGCGCAGGGAGTCTATATTCGGGCGCAGAACACCCATGATTTCAGCTAGGCGCGCCGAGGGTATCGCGTTGGCGAACCCGAGTATCTGTTCGCGGTGTTCGGCGGGTTTTCCAGAGTCGAACAATTGGCCGATGATCCTGTCGTAGGTGGGAGCCGCCAGCAGGGAGTGCTGGTCGTCACGCGGGTCGTGGCCGATCGCGTCCCTGATCGAACCGGAATCGAGCGTGTTCTGGGCAAAGAAGTTGGCCGCCTCCCGATTGCCCTCCCGCGCGGTACCGCCGCGAAGGTACTTTAGGCACTCGCGTGCCTTGATGCACGTGAACAGCGTCGCCGTATCATTCACCGGAAAATGAGCCTGGGCGAACCCCGGTATCATGTAGCAGGCGTGTGCGCCGCCCTCCACTTCGGTCATTCGATCGTTGTTGACCATAACGCCGGAAAAGTCGGGCGTGTTGTTACGGTCGTCGGGGCGGAAACTGTAACCGCTGATCATGAATGCGACTCGCGCCATGAACGAGGCCAGATGCCTCTGCTCGGGCAGGCTGCTGGCGCCGTCATTCCGGTATGAACCCAACAGAAAGCAGTGGTCCAGAGGAGCGGTAGTACGGGCGGAAATCGTGTTCGAATACGAAATGCGTTGCCCCACCGCTTCGCTCAACCCGGACATAAACGCGTTCAGCTCTTTGAGCGCGCAGAAGGTATTTACACGGATCTTATTGCGGGCTGAGGTGGTGAGTTGGGGAAGCCCATCAAGGATGGCGATATGCCCGATGATCTTGACGCCCGGCATCAGCGTACGCAGCAGAAAACACGCGTCCAGCAGCATGCCCGATCCCGTCCCGCCGGATAGGGAGCAGAAGATATGAATCAGGGGTGTCGCTGTAACCACGTTGATGCCGGCGGCGGCCCTCGTGATCTGGTCCTTAACATCGATCAACGCTCCGTTGATCGTCGAGATGTTATGCATGAACGCCAGGCGGCCCAGGTTCCGAAAACCGCCCGCGCCGGAGCCCAATGACGACACAGGGAAATGCTTGACGAGCCACGGCTCGTAGAACGGCGTTCGGCCTTTATTCTCATAAAAGTCCACCATGTTCTCGACCGCCAGGTGATGCCATTCGGTGCCTGCATCAAGCTGCTGGGGCCGCTCGGAAACGTTGGTGTCGAACGCGCAGAATGCGTACAGCGGATTGATATCGGCGATTCGCGCGTTCAACCCGGCATGCATCTGCGGAGCCACCAGCTTCAGGAATAGTTCCTTTTCTTTGGCTACTGCCTGGCTTCCCGTACCGCCCAAGCCCAAAAACAAGGTCGGGCGAAACGGAAACGTTCCAACCATCGCCACATGGTCGCGCGGCAACTCCTGCGCGTCGGTCAGAAAAGTTAAAGCTGGACTTGCCATATCAATCTCCTCTTCAAGCCATATTCCCGAACACATTACCACGCTTTATAGCGCATCACCACATATGGAGGCCGGTTCCGAACCTCCGCAAAAGCTATAAAGCTCTCCTTGTCCCACACCACTTCGACGGAGCCGCACGATTGCAGTGTCTGGCCCGGTCGGAACAAGGCACCTGGGCCGAGCCGAAAAACGCGATCCGCGGCGGCAGGCGCCAGACACAGCGCCGGATGGTGGTGGGCCTTGAATACCAGTTCGCCGGCGAATCCGCAGGCCGGTACGCCGGCCTTCTTGAATAGCGGCACGAGCGGAAGCGCTGGCCGCTTCCAGGGCATCAGCACCGCCAGCCGGCGCGTGCGGAGTGCTACGTCCGCGGCGGGATAAGTCAGCCTGCCATCGTGGTATTCGATGGACAACTCTCCCGATGGCACCTGCGAAAACAGAAAGAAAAAGGCGTAGAGCAAGGTCAACAGGACCAAAGAGGCAATCAGCCAGTCGCGCAGCAGAAACCAACTTTTCCACAACCCGCCGATCACCTGCACCTTTATTGGCGAAGACAGCGTCTCTTGAGCGTCCGGCGACCCCGAGACCTTTTGCAGGCTGATCCACCCCTCGTGCACCCCGGGAGTGCAGTCGCCGCCGACGACAAAATCCAGTTCAGCGGTCTCTCCGGCGCGAAAACGCGGATCGGCGGGAGATGGGCGCGCCGACGCCGCGGGCACGGCGACGCCGTGCACCCACACCCCGGGCCGAACGGGGGTCTGATGGGGCACTTCCATGGGCTGCCATGAAACTGTCACGCGATATTCAGCCTGGATGTCCGCTCCCGCCGGCTGGGTCACAACGGCATTGAAAGGCTCGGGCGCCTCGCGATACAGCAAGTACGCATTCAGGCCGCCGAAATAAAGCGTGCCCAAGAGAATCAGGGCACAGGCTAACCCGGCGATCCGGAGCTCTTTGCGGCGGCCGCTCGCCCATTTCTCGTACTTCTGCTGGTCCTCAAGATGTTGGGCAGGAACCGGCTGGTCACTTGCCATGTTCCCTCCAGCCGCTCAAAATGCGGCGGACCCATTCGGCCTCCCTAGGCACATTGCGCAAGTCGGGAGCAACGCGTCGGCCCTTTGGATTGCTGATCTCCAATCGCAGTCCCGGATGGATTTCGGCAGTTGCGGATAACCGATCCGCGGACACCGAAATGCCGTGTTGCCGCAATGGCGCCAGGTTGATCTCGACCGAGACTTGGCGGGGCGCGCCGGAATCAATTGGCACAGATCCCTCATAGGCGGCGCTGCCTGGGTCACCATTTGTGACCCGCCGGCATTCGGATTCGTGGTCTGCCCCTCCCATGCGGATGCGCATCGGGAGCGCCGCAGGCAGGTCCGGATAAATGCGCACGGCCGCGACGGGTTTCTCTTCCTCCAGCGAAAAGAGGAATAAGCGTACGTCCAGGTTCCCTTTCGGGCCGGTAATAGAAACTCGACTCGGGACCGACAGTCCCCACTCGTACCGAGGTCTCAAGAACAACCGGCCTCTTTTGACCTCGCCGCCGTCTCCCTGGAACCGCCATGTTCCCCCGCCGCTCGCTACTCCCGCCCAAAGTCCATCTCTGCCCGAAAGCGGAACCACTCGACCCGACGATGACAGATCCAGATGCCCGCCTCCGGACGCCGTTTCGAGAGTCACCGCGAAGGCCTGGGTGTCGGCGGGCAATTGAAGTCCCTGGCTCTTTGGCGCGACCGGCAGTTCGCGCAGGCGCAGCCAGTCTGCCAGCTGGCCAACAAAGAACCCGGGGAGTTGGCGCGCGTCCTGGCATTCCATGAAACGACGTTTGTCACCCCAGGGCCCGCTAACGCTCGGCCCTGCCAACAACTCGCGCACGTCATCGGCGCCGCTGACAGCATTCGAATCGCCGCGCAGAAACACGGTGGCCCAGAAGGGCGGCGCGTCTGCGTGCTCACCAGAGAAGGGGTACCGCCGGGCAAGTAGATCCGAGACCGCCAAGCCGATGCTTGGCCGGACTACGGCCATCTGTGCCGAAGTGAGCGCAGCCGGGTCGAAACCTTCCGCGCGGCGATTGAAGATCGGCGTCGCGGATTTCGGCCTGAGCCATCGCCGCCGGCCTGAAGCGACGTCTTCGAAAACCTGGCGCTGGTGCCCGGACAGCGCCCCCAATCTGGCCGCCTTCTGGCTTGCGGGCACGCCCGGCGTAAACAGTATGTGCGGATCGTTGCCGCCATCTGTCATGAACAGAATAGCGGGCGGGGACGGGAGACCATCGACGACCCGGTGTACTTCGTCCATCGCAGCGAGGTAGTCGGTTTCCTGGCTGGTGCGCGGCTCGGTTCCAGGGTGGCCGAGGTACTGGTCTACCGCATCCCGGAACGTGGCAGTATTTGTGGCCGAGACATCGAGCCATGGATCACCGTTGCCCAGCCAGTCGATAGTTTGAGCGATGGTCCCGAACAGGACCACCGCAACCTGGGCGGCATCGCCCTTAGCAAGAATTTCACGAGCGAGGTCGCGATAGACCGAATAAAACTGCAGGACGGCTTCAGATTGAAGGTGTGAAGGATCTGAAACTTTCATGCTGCCGGATACATCCAGAACCAGGATTGCGTGCGGCGAGCGCAGCCGTTCGAAGGCGGGCAACTCGACCGGCAGGAATTCCGGCGGCGGCGCCATCGGCTCCACCGGCGCTCGTTCAACATATGACTGGTAACGATACTGGATCAATGCACCAGCCAGCAAGACGAGCCCGAGAAGGGTTCCGAGGATGAACAGGTTGCGAGTCATGCGTCACTATCCGCAGCGCCATTTCTCATGTATCAGATCGACAGGAGCATGAGCAGCGCCCGGGGAAAAGATCTGAACGTACTCGGGCCCGTCCGCCCGCCGCAACGCCATTCATTCACAAACGAGCTCGATGGCCAATCCATATCAAAGTCTTTTCAAGCCGGCAAAGCCCATCCTCTACGTACTCTCCAGGGCCGATTCAGGCGAGTCGAGTCTACAGCAAATTCCACATCTATGGGATGTGGCAGGCCTTGCTGGCCGAAGTGCGGTTGATTGCTCCGTCGGCCAGCCGGGCGTTCATCCTTCAAGCATCGCCCCGAAATCCAAGCTTTCCGCGCTCAATCGGGCGAACCGGGGATTGTAACCCGACGACCCTATGGACCACAAGGCCTATATGCCTAATCAGTCTCATTAAGGTCAGGGCGTACCGATACAGCGTCAAGACTGAGTTGATCTTGATTGCATTCCAGGCTGCAAGGCAGTACCATTTCGGAGATGCCTTGGTGAACGGAGTCTCCGTCGCATCGGTAACCGCCTGCGTCTGCGGCGGCAACTGCCTTCTCAAGCCGGATTGGCGATGATGGAACAGTCCATAGCTCGCGTCAAGCCTTCGTCTCGAAAGGCTGAGTTACCTCCCGACCGTTCCGATCTGACGATTGGACTCTTCGCGCCCCCGCTAGTGGAGCCTTTTCAGCCATCCATTTCCCTGCCCTATCTGGCGGCGCAACTGCGCGCCGACGGCTTTTCTTCGGTCTGCCACAACCTGAGCAGCCTGTTCTACATCTGGCTCTTCCGCCGGGTCCGGTTCGAGTCCATGCTCCAATACCAGTCGTTGAGCGACTCCATCGCCGTGCTCCGCGATGAGATCTTCTTCTACAACCCGGCCGACTATCACGCAGCGCTGGTGACTCTGGAGGAATTCGTGGTCGAAGCCGGCCGCCGCGACGGCCTTCCCTACACCCTCTACCCGGAATCCAGTCCCTCCGCCATCGTCGCCAGTTCCGATTACCGCGCCCTCGTTCAGGCCATGGAAGGCACGCTCTTGGACCGTTTCCTCCACGATTACCTGGGCTTCACCCTCCGCCTGGAGGCCTATCACATCATCGCCTTCTCCGCCACCAACGCGTTCCAGTTGGCGGCTTCCCTCTTCATCGCCAGGGCACTCAAAAACGCCGGCGTCCACGCCCACCTCATCCTCGGCGGCCACGCCGTCTCCCTTGCCGGCGCCAGTCTCACTACCGACGACGCCCTCGGCGCCTGCGTCGACTCCCTCGTCCTCCAGGGTGGCGCCGACGTCTTCGCCACCATTTGTCATGACGTCGTCGCCGGCTCCCCCCGCCGCGTCTACACCAACGACAATGTCCAGATCGCCGTCGACGGCAAGGGTTTTTCCACTAGTACCCCCTACAAAATTGTCCTCCAGCGCGATATCGAGGACCTCTATCTCTCCCCCCGCCAGGTTTTCTCCATCTATTCCGCCCTTGGCTGTAGTTATGGCGCCTGCACCTTCTGCGGCAGCAACCGCTCCAACGCTGACTACGTCCCCCGCCAGATTGAAGTCATGCTCGATGAAATGCAGTCCCTCAAACACCGCTACGGCAACGACTGTTTTAACATCTGTGACAATAACTTCGATCCCGAACGCGCCCGCTACTTCTGCGACGCCCTCGAGCAGCGCCGCGAAAACCTCTACTGGCAGTGCACCTCCCGCGTCTATGACACGCTGGATGCCCCCCTGCTTTCGCGCATGCGCCAGAACGGCTGCGTCCTCATGAACGTCGGCCTCGAATCGGCCAACGACCGCATCCTGCGCCTAATGCGCAAGGGTTACACCGTCGACCACGCCGAAGCGCTCATGTTCAATATGAAGGAAGCCGGCATGGCCCTCCATACGTATGTCATCTGCCGCTTCCCTACTGAGACCACCGCTGAAAGCGAAAATACCCTCGACTTCCTCAAACGCCACATCCACCACTGCCACAGCGTTTACTTCCAGGACTACGAAGCCCAGTTGGCCACCAAGGTCTTCGCCGACGCCCTCGGCTCCGAATCCGAGGGTTACCCCGCTTCCCGCATGATCGCCGCCCTGCTCGCCGACGAGTCCATTCAGCGCGACTACGCCGCCAGCGGCAACTTACTCCGCCGCAAGGGTTACCCTTTCATCGAAGATCACAACTTCCTTTATCTCGTCCAGCAAAGCCTGGCCAACGGAACAATCACGTCATGAAGCTCAAACGCCCGCTTTCCGCACTCCTGCCGGTTTGTGCCCTGTTGCTCGCGGGTTGCCGGAGCGACAACTCCGCCCCGAAAGGCGCCGCCTCGGCGGAAGCCGCCGCCTTACCCAAGGTAAAGGTCGCGATCAATACCTGGCCAGGCCTCGGACCTTATTACGTCGCCAAGGCCAAGGGCTTCGATAAAGAGCAGGGCATCCAGCTCGACGTGATCATGAACGAAGATACCGTGGCGCGCAACAGCTCCCTCGCCGCCGGTGAAGTCGATCTCGCCGGCATCACCCTCGATGCCGTCATCATCGCCCGCTCCCGCGGCGTCCCGATGACCGTCATCGGCCAGTCCGACTTTTCCTTCGGTGGCGACGGCATCATCGCCTCCGACGCCATCAAAACCGTCGCCGACCTCAAGGGCAAGCGCATCGCCTGCGCCGAAGGCCTCCCCAGCCACTTCTTCCTCCTGCTCGTCCTCAGCCGCCAGCACCTCGGTCCTAAGGACTTCACCTTCGTCCCCGCCGACGACGGCAGCCAGGCCGCCCTCATGTTCACCTCCGGCCGCGTCGATGCTGCCGTCACCTGGGACCCCTGGATCAGCAAGGCCGAAAGCCTCACTAAGGGCCACGTCCTCATCACCACCCGCGACATCCCCCGCGCCCTGCTGGGCATCGTCGCCGCCAATAGCGACCTCCTCCCCCAGCGCAGGGACCGCATCGTCCGCTCGCAGCGCGCCTGGTTCAAGGCCGTCGAATACTGCCGCAAGAATCCTGACGAGGCCGCCCAGATCATGGCCAAGGAGTTCAACGTCCCTGTCGCCGATTTCAAGCGGATGGCCGGCGGCGCCCAGATCGCCGACCTCCAGGAAGAGCTCTCTACCTTCGGCACCGCCCAGAACCCCGGCCCGATCGTCCCGCTCGCCAACGACGCCAATAAGATGTGGCTCCAGTCCGGCGCCATCAAATCCGCCGTCAACCCCGCCGATGCCATCAATTGGACCGTGGTCGACGAGCTGAGAAAGTCGGAGAAATAGAGTATGCCGGCGCAGATTTCCCCCGAAGCTCTTCCGTTCCGCCGCCAGGCGCTCGACGCGGTCGGCGTGATGTTCGCCCGCGCCATCGAGCACGGTGCCGATAAACCGTCCATCGAGGACAAAAAGAACCTCATCGAGCCTGATCCGCTGCGCAATAATGGCACGCTCCAGAATTGCGAGTTTGGCATGATGCTGCTGCTCGCTCGCGAGTGGCTGGGCGAGGAACTATCCGCTGTGGCCCCGCCCGCACCGGCGGAACAGGCTGTTCTCGCCTTGGTTCAGCAGACCGCGGGGCGTCTCTTGAATCCGCTGAACTCTGACCAAGGAGGAGGCGGCGGTTTGCGGACGTTCTTCACTGGCGAGCCCTACTCCAAGAGGCGGAACGGCAAATTCGCGGCCAACCTGGACGCCGCGATGATCAGTGTGGCGTTCCTCATGCTCGCGGTGGCCCGTTACAATGACTCGCTTGCCAAGCTGCCAATCGAAACCGAGCTCGAACTTCCTGAATGGGTGAAGAATCTCCGGGACGCGGCGCTGTTCGTCGTTGCCGACGGCCTCCGGTATGCCGTCGCTTGCAAGGTAACGAGCAAGGGGCAGTTTCAAGGATTCTCGTGCGATCCGGACAGCCAACGGGAGCGTCCTGAAGATGGCATGCTCACTCGCGATGACCGCCTGTTCTACACTTGGACCGCCTGCGAAACCATTAATGACCTGAAACAGTGGCGAGAAACGTACCTCGGAGCCAAAACGCCGCTATCTGCCGCCTTGCCGCCACAAGCGGTCGCCGACATTCAATCGCTGGCGGACCAGCTTGAAGTGAACCTGGATGAGGCTGCGGCATGGTGCAAGTCCGAGTTCTTTGAGGAGTTTTCGCGTCTTGATATCAAGGAGCCAAAGAGCCTCGTAAGAGACATCGAAAAGCTCAAGGGGAAGAAGCCGAGCGCCGCGCAGGAGGCTGAAGTTGCCGAATTGAAGGCATGCGTCCAGCACGTGTACCTCATCTCGCAGTATGCGGCCATCCGTTCGCTCCAGCCGGGTGCTGTCGATATGCAGGAAGTTCGCGTCATCCTCGACAAACTGGACAACCTCGTCTCCCGCTCGATCATCGGCACCGGCCTGGACGACGCGGAAGACAATGATCTGTTCAAGACTCTGACCCGCGAGTACTCTATTGGGAAGTCAAGCGGAATCTACAGCGACGACGCATGGTACCCGCTGGTGGTGCGCTCGCTGGCGGGCTTGCTGGCCCGCACGCTGGTGGATATCGGCCAGCGGGCCTCCGCCGCCGAACTGCCGGCCCTCAAGGAGTTGGTCGCCAGCTTTACGCGAAGCCTGGACGGCCACGTGAAGAATCTGGTCAGCCGGCGCCCAAAGGGAGGCGAGAACGGCATCGACGTTAAACTCTGGAGTTTCGCCGCCGATCAGCCCTACGTGCTGTACGCCACCCAGCGAACCATCTTCGCACTGATGAAGTACGAGGAGTTCCTGGTCGAAGTGGCAAAACCCATCGTTTGGAAGCCTGAGCCAAGCCCCAACCGGGATCCCGTCTCGGTGGTGACACAGCGTCTGGCCGAGCATTTCCGCCCCATGGTTGCCGAACTGATCGATCAGCTCGGCATGGTGGTGGCGGACAGGGCGCAGGTCCAACTGCCATCGGAGCCCTGGGCGGCCGAAGTCATCTCCCGCTGGCTCACTGCGCTGGCACACGATTTTCCGAAAGTAGTGATCACGCTGGAACAGCGGGCCAACCACCTGATTCACGGTCGGGATGTTTTCGAGTCCGCTCCGTTGAAGGCGCCCCAGAATACCCAGCTATTGAAGGCCGGGGAGATTCACCTGAAGCGCATCCTCGAACTCGGCCCGACGGGAGAGAAGCTCCGGAATGTCCCGGCCGCAATGCCTGCCGGCCAGAAGACGAAAGCGGTGACCATCATACTGCTGGAGCACCTGTTCGACGAGTGTTTTAAGCTTCCCGAATTGCTCGAATCGAAGAAGAGGCCTGAACTGTTCGAGCTGATCGAGCTATTGGATAGAAAGGCCGCCGAAGTCGGCCAGAGCTAGCGTAACTCTATAGGTAAACATGAAAGTCATCACGTGTTTCTCGTATAAAGGTGGAGCCGCGCGGACCACTGCTGCCGCCAACATATCCGCCGCACTTGCTTCCATACGGGAGGGGGTCGGTTCGATCCAGCGCCCGTTGGGCAGGAAAGTGGCCCTCATCGATCTGGACGTCTTCTCGGCGGGCACGCACCGCCTCTTCGAGATCAAGAGCGAAGATATTCAGATGCACAACCCCTCCATACAGGATTATCTGCGCGAGCAGATGACCCCCTCCGACTATGTGACCGCGGGCGGGATTCAGCTGAGCCATCCCTTGATGTCGGGTTTCCGGCTCAGCCGTGGCGCCGCCGGAAACTGCCACGAAGGGTTTACCCTGTTCCCGGCCAAGCCAATGCCGGACGAGCGGTTCTTCGTGCAGAAGCAACACGAGAATGTCCTGATCGAGTTGATGGTGGAGTTGGAGAGGAAGAGCCGCGGCTTCGATTACGTGGTCCTAGATGGCGAATCGGGAAGCCGTCAGATGGCCGACATCGCCATCCGCCTCGCAGACGTCGTGCTGGTCTTCTTCCGGCTGACCTGGCAACACATCGAAGGCACCCTAAACACCTGCAAAGAGGATTTTCAGAAACGCGGGCTGAAGAGGCCGTTCTATTTGGTGCCTACATGTGTACCCCTGGTCGGTGACCGCGACGGGGTGTACCTCCCTGAAGCCGAGGGCTTGGACGAATTGAAGTACTACACAACTGCAATTCCGGACGCGGATCTGAACAAGTACGCTGGTGAGTTCGCCGAAGCCGATGGCAAGCCCGGGCCGGGATACCTGTGGGCAGGCAAGAGTACCGGCGGGGAGCGAGTTTGTATCCATGAGAGCCTCTGCCTGAAGGGCGTGGAACGCGTTGTCGTGTACGACGACCGGGCCAAGCGGGACCGCGCCGCCGCCGACTATTACCAGATCGCGGCGGAGATCGACCGCCTGCATCCTCCTGCCGGGTAGTTCCGACTGCGGCCAGGTTGCGTCCCAAAGGAGAAATCGCCACGGTGAGTGATACCCAGCCCAACATGATGCTCCTGATCCTCCGCCTGGATCTGTTGGCCAGGCGTGGGTCCGAGCGTTCCGGCCCCAGGCTCCTGATAGACGACCCCGACATAGACTACAAGCTCTTGGTGACTCTGCTGGATCCCTCGCTCAGAACCACCGGCGCCCCGGTTAGCGTGATCCCCCTGGCCCGCGACAAATTCGAAGACTACAACGCGTCCCTGGAGGGCTTTCAGGGCATCTGGAAGAATTACTATCGCGACGGGGGGTATATCGATAAGCCGGAGTCCTATACACCCGCCCAACAACTCGCCGTGTTCAAGGAGATACAGCACATCGGCAACGCCATTACCAGGCTGTTCTCCAGTGTGAGCGATCCCATCGATAAATGGCTCGAAAACCTGTTCAGCGGTCCAACCCTTGGCGCCTCCCTGCAGCCAGTCACCATCCTCACTAACGATTTCGATATCCCGTGGTTCTGGCTCAGGAAAAACGGGCACTTCCTGTGCGAGGTCTGTTCCCTGGGGCTGCTCCAACTTTCGGCGACCGGCGCGCCATCGGACACCGTCCACAGGCCTCCCGGGGGCAAGAAGGAACACGAAGCGCTCCTCGTCAAAGGTGCGTTTCGATCCACTCTGCCGTTCCTAGATGCGGAGATAGACAGGGTTGAGGAGCGGCTCACCGAGCCAATCAGAGGAATCAGTCGCACCTTCAAAGCATTGCGGGCTACCACGAGGAAGGAGATGGAGGACCTCGCCTGCAAGTGGGACCCGCCGCATCCGCGAACTGTACACTTCTGGGGGCACTACTCCAAAGACGCCCTCTCCATGGAGGGGGGCGACGTAAACATCGCGGACCTGACCAAGATGCTCAATGGCTCGCTCCTCGTCCTTGATGGAAGCGGCAGTTCGCGCGACCTGAAATCCTGGGCCGACCTCGACGGCCTCACCCTGTCCCTAATCAACCTGGGCGCCTTGGGATGCGTGGTGACCGCCCTCCCCGTCAAGCACGATCCTATCGTGAGCAGGATCCTCTGGGATACGTTTTATCGAAACCTGCGCTATGAAACCGGATCCGTGGGCCAGGCCCTGGCGAAGGCCCGCCTCGCCCTCCGCGACTATTTCCGCGAGATCCACTCTCCTAATCCCGTTTGGGCAGCCTACCAGATGATCGGCAGTCCCGTGGTTCCGTTATGCGAAGATCCCCCTAGGAAGCTGGGATGACCGTGCCGGGAGGTCCACATACGGGTCTGCCCAACCAAGCCGTCAGGCTCCGGCATTTGACTAAGGATTACGATGGGCACAACGGGTCCCTTACCGCCCTGGATAAGTTTAGCTGCGACATTGCCGAAGGCGAGTTCGCTGTCATTCTGGGACCCTCAGGGTGCGGCAAGAGCACTGTGGTCCGCATTATTGCCGGTTTGGAGCAGCCGACATCCGGCACCGTCCTCGTCAATGGAGAGCCCGTCGTCCACCCGGGCAAAACGTGCAGCATGGTCTTTCAGTCCTACACCTCCTTTCCGTGGCTCACCGTCATCGAGAATATCTCATTCGGCTTGGGGTATGCGATGGCCGGTGACAAACGTGCTATCCGCGAGCGCGCCCGCGAGTTAGCCCGCAAGGTAGGCCTCACCGACTTCGAGAATGCCTATATCAACCAACTGAGTGGCGGCATGAAGCAGCGCGTGGCCATCGCCTCCGCTCTCGCCACCGATCCCCGCATTCTGCTGATGGACGAACCCTTCGGCGCCCTCGATTCCCAAACCCGGATGGCCATGCAGGAACTCCTTCTGCAAATCACCGAGGCTTCCGGAAAGACCGTCGTCCTCGTCACCCACGATATCGATGAGGCACTCCTCCTCGGCGACCGCATCTACGTTTGCACGGCGCGGCCCGGTTCCGTCCTCGCCGAATTGGACGTGCCCTTCCCCCATCCGCGAGGCGTCGCCGTCCGCAACCTGAAGCGATTCGCCGAAATGAAATTCGAGATCTTCCACTTACTCCGCGACCACATCTACGCCCAAATGCAGGAGGGCCCCGGTGGCTGGCAACGCCATTAAGCCTCCGCGCCGCGGCCCAGTCTATCGGGACCTCAGGTTGCTTCTGGGAGTCATTCCCTTTGCCGCCACCGCCGTCGTGTGGTTTGCTCTCGTTCACGTTTTCGGCGTTCGCCCCGTCTTTCTGCCCGCTATCGAAGGCATCCCGCCTACGCTGTGGGATATGTTCGCCAATCAGGGCGTGGCGAGCGACGTCCTCATTAGTTGCGGACGCGTCCTGTCCGGCTTTCTGGCCGCGGTGATCGTCGCTACACCGGTCGGCGCTCTGATGGGCTACTCTCCCCGCATCCATCAACTCATCGCGCCCATCGTCGGTTTCATCCGCTATATTCCGGTTCCCGTCTTCATCCCCCTCTGCATCTTATGGTTCGGCAGCGGTGACCTCGAAAAGGTCATCATCATTTTCCTCGGCGCCTTTTTCCAGCTCGTACTAATGGTGCAGGACGCCGCCGGCTCCGTGCGCCGCGACTACTACGAAGCTGCGATCATGCTCGGCGCACCGCGCCATGCTTTGGTCTTTCGCGTCCTCTGGCCCGCCGCCCTGCCGCAGATCTTCGACAGCTATCGCGTCTGCATCGGTTGGGCCTGGACTTATCTCGTGGTCGCCGAAATCGTCGGCGCCCGCTCCGGAATCGGCTTCTATATAATCAAATCGCAGCGGTATCTAATGGTGCCGCAGATATTCGCGGCCATGATCATCATCGGAGTGCTCGGTATGAGTACGGATCTGTTGATGGGCGCCGCCCACCGATGGCTCTTTCCGTGGTCTGCCGGAGGCGCACGCTCCTAGCTGCGAATGGCCCGGTTGAGGTGTTCTTTATGACGAACGATGCCAATAGCTTGCACAGGGCGAACGCTCCGTGCCATGCCAATGCCCTACTGGAAGAGAGTCTGCGGGTTTTCGGAGAGAGGTTCAACAGAGTGCTGGCCGACCAGTTCACACAACTTACACCGATCGGCGACGCTCTCAAGCAGATCAGGGCTCGGGGCGCCGGCGATCCCGCGTGCTTCGTCAGAAATCTCGTGGACTTATCGTCCGCCATCATCCAGGTCCGAAACGCCGTCGATTTTTCGACCGCGGTCGTGATCGGGAAAAGTTCGAACGCAGTTCTTGGGAGCTTTCCGGTGCCACCCTATGACCTCTGGCTCCCGTTCAAGGCTGAAGATCTCACGCCTGGTCCTGCCGAGGGTCTGGAGCAAGCTGTTAGGATTTTTGAGGCCAGTGTCTCCCCCTTGGCAACTAAATGGATTCACCTGGAGGCTCCCGGCGGCATCGCAGATCATGAGTTAGGCGACCTGACCGCCAAGATTGGCAATAGGTTCAGCGAATGCAATCAACTCTGCGTCGATGGCGTGCGGCGGCAATTGTTTTCCCCATCGGATCTCGGCGACTTAATGGATCTGATAACGCATCGCCTGCCGAAACCGGTGGCATCCAGGCTTGAGTTCGAAGGCTTCATCGGTGCTCTATTCAAGGTCTTTTACGATGGGTTCAAGCAAAAGGTGGAAGGCTGGGAAAAGGATCGTCAATTCCCAGAGCCGTTGCCAAAAGTGGCCGCGATCCTGCTGGGCGGCGAATCCGCCAACTTCATCCGGCTGCTTCGCAACAAGATGCTGCATCGGACTGATCCGGAGGCGATTCGAATAGTGGCCGATATCACCGAAAAGCTCGTCGGCTTAAGAGTTATCAAGCCGGAAGACCGAGCGGCCTGGGTAAGCCTTCAGAAGGAGGTAGCCCGCAGGCACTTGAAGGTATTGGAGGACGTCTGTGATGTCTTCCGTTCTTTCGCCGCGCAACCCAAGGCCCAGCCATGATCGAAAAGTGCCCACCCATGACCCTCACCCCAGAATCCTGCCGCGCGTCCCTCGCCCGTCTCCAGGCGATCCTCCCCTCTCGCTACGCCCAGTGGTGTGCCGAAGACCCGTCCTCCCACGACTACCGGGTCCTCGCCGCCATCCTCCCTGACGGCCAGGAAGGCTACGACACCGCCCACCGCACAGGAATCATCGGCCAGGTTTTCCGTACCGGCCGAACCCTCTTCGCGCCCGACGTCGCCCATCACCCACTCTACGATCCCTTCGATCCAGCCATCACCTGGGAACTCTGCTTCCCCGTCTGCGCTGAGGGCCGCTTGGTAGCAGTAGTCAACCTGGAAGGTGCCGGAACCCTCGACATCGACCACGCCCTCTGGCGCCGCATCGGCGAAACCCTCCGCCAAACCGCGGGCCTCATCCCTCCCTCCGAGCCGCCCTTGGATGCCGATTTCTGCCTCGTCGACACCCGCCGCCTTGCCATTCAATCCGAGGTTCACGACACCTCCGGCGTCCTCGCTGTCGCCCGCGCCATTGCCCGCGGCGGGCTGACCACTCTTCTCGTCGGTGATTTTCCAGCCCTGCTCCGCGAACGTGCGCCGACTCTCCCCGAAGCGCGGCGACAGGGCCTCGGCGCCAGTTACTGCTTTGTCGGGGTCGATGAGCGCCTAGACCTGCTCCCCACTGGCCCTGACTCCGTGGATCCATTACCGCCCTGGTGGCCGACGGCCAATGGAAGATACGCCATCGTCCTGATTCACGCCCCCGCTATGGCGGACCTCTCCGGCCTCTGACTTATCCACGGCATAACTAGCGCCTTACTCAGATCCGCCCCGCCAAATCCTGCCCCGCTTCCGATGCCGGTGGCTCCTCACGAACAGCCACAACGCCAAGACCGCCACCACCACCGCGCTTAACCACAGCTTCGCGGATTCCCGCACCGTCTCTGGCGCCGTCAAGTACGCGAGCAAGGTTTGGTAGACGCCGGAGACCGCCACAAAGAACAGCGCCCCTTGCAGCACCCGCTCCGAGCGGCTCTCCCGGTCGACGGCCAGTTGCCGCTCGAACTGGTCAAGTCGCTCCATCTCGGACCGTACTTCCGCGTAGTTCTCCACCAGCCCTAGCGACGCTGCCAGGTTCTCCATCAGCAATCGCCCGCGAGGCACGCGGCTCACCTCCGTCTGGAAATAGCGCGTCTGGAAGACCAGAAAGTCGCGACACACCTCTTCCGCCTTCACGTTCTCCACCGCTCCGCCGGCATCCTTCAGGAGCCCGGTGATACGCCGCGAAAACTCGGCCAGCGCCTCGTTCAGAAACGCCGCGTACAAAAGTACCTTGCGATCGATCTGTTCTTCCCGAGGTGATAGATGCCTGTCTGAAGCCTTGTGCAACACCAGCATCCTTCCGTTGAACAGCAGCACCTCCTCGCCTTCGGCCAACTCTCCCGCCGGGCGCCCGCCGGCCTCCGACAGTTCCCGAAGCAGCACCTCCGCCCGACTCGGTCCGGCGAAGTGAGTGCGCGGCACCGCCCGTGTGAGCGAGTAGTCGGGCAGCTCCCCCATCGCGTCCACTACCTTCTGCCGCGCGCTGGTTAAGCCTTCAATCGAGCATCCGGCCCGCGCCGTCACCTCCACCACCAGCAGGGGCCGGCACAGTGGCTTGGCGGGACTGCCCACCCGGCCCAGTCCCTTCGGGAACTCCCGAACGCTGGCACTGACGCTCGCAAAGTTGGGTACTTCAACGCCCGCGATCTCCGCCGGCCGTTCGTAACTGTCGTTGCAGAAACTCTTCAGTGCCTCGACCAGGCCCTCGGATTGCGGTTTGAAGCCGCCGCTTCTTCCGCCGACTGTCGCCTTCTCGTTGTTGGCCCACACCAGAAACACCGTCCCGGAGTGCAGCGGAACTTCCCAGAAGTGGTGGGCCGTTGCCGTCGCCACGATCGCCTCGAATGGGATATACGTTCCGGAGTTAGGCGCGTCCACAATCGTGTAGTTGAAGTCGCGCCCGTCATACCACGGGTCGTCGTTGTCGCAATATCCTCCCCGGAAGCGCGCCACGCCGCCGCGATCGTCCATGCCGCCGTTCCGCTGCTCGCGATGCACCTTTTCCAGCCGTTCCAGCGCATAGCCCAGGCCCCGCAGCGTAGGCCGTCGGCCGTCTTTCTCCCATTCCGGATCCAGCGAAATCACCACTCGCCGGAAGTGGCCTTCCTCGCCCGGTTCATACGGGCAGATAAACAGCGGGCAGCCGGCGCCGCGCACCCAGTACTTGTTTAAAACGCTGGTCACCTCCCGCGTCGCCACAAAGGCCGGCACTCTGACCGTGTCGCCTTGCTCGGTCGGCAACTCCACCTCGATTCGCCGCCCTGCTGCCCATTCCCGCGCGAATTGCTCTCCATCGCTCTCCAGCAGCTTACGCAGATCCGCGAACCACTCATCCTCCACCCACTGCGTGGCACCCGGTTCTCCGGGATGAAAGTGCGACCCGTGCGAAAGCCTGCGGCACCCCGCCATCTTTCGTGCCGCCGTAATCTGCGCCACCACCCGCTCGATCAACTCCAGCCCGCGCCGCATCTGCTCCACCGGAGAAAGGCGCATGTTCTGTAAAGCGAGATACGCCAGGTGCGCCGCCCGTGCGCCAGGGTTACTGCAATCCAGCCGGTATCGCCCCTGGTCCACCTCGCGCGTGTACTGCACTAGGGCCTCGGCATAGTCCGGTAGGTCGCCGTCCTCCACCAACCGAATCACCAGGTGGGCGGATACGACTCCATCCCAATCCGGCGAGCGGTGAGTGATGATCGTCGGCGTCCACCGGATTCCCTTGAAGCTCTCACCCCCCAGGTGCCGACGCAGCAGATCCGCCAATAGGTGGTTATAGACGTCTTCCCGCCGCGCCGCCACCAGCTCAGCCGTGCAGTCGTACTCGCCCCCGCCCGCATGGTGATCCAGCACGCCCGCCGCGATGTCTTGTCCGGTGTCCAGATAGATCACCCCTGGAGTGCTTGCCGCGCGCTGGCCGAATCCGGCAAAGCCAAACCTCCACTCGGTCACTAGACCCAGTTCTTTCGCCCCGATCAATGCTCGCAACATTAGGTTCGCTCCTGGTCCGAGAACGGCGAGGCCGGCAGAGTACCGCACGTCGGCTTTCCCTGATGGTGCTGCCGATGCCCGCCGGGGCAACCGTAAATAGGGACCATATATCCCAAATCCTCGATAGCCATTATACTCGTCCGCCCCTAAACTAAAGGCAACAGACACCCTCGGAAGCCTGCGAGTGTCGCACGTGGTATGCCCTCACATAGTCGCTGATGTCACCAGCGAATGACCGGTTGCAACGAGTCTTCATCTCCGGAGCCTGGCGTTTGCGCGCGGCCAAAAATGATTAGGACTTGATCGAGCACGCCCGCCAACATGTCCAGAGTCGCCTTCTGGAGGCGCAACCAGGAAGCGGCATCGTCCCGCGCTAGCGTCTTGACGCCGATCAGTGTTTCGTAAACTTCGGCGAGGAGGCGTGCTGCCTCTGCGCCCTCGCCTTGGAATCCATCATGCACTAGTTTATGTCGCAGGACGCTGAGTTGTCCAAATTGCGTCGCATGCAGGACCGTCACAATCTCATCGAGCGGCGTAGGCAAAGCCTGTCCCTTTTTCCATCTGCGGAGTTCAACGGCTAACCCTTCATCGAAAACATTATAAACGTCGGCAATGAACGTACGAAACTCGCGGCTCGAACTGACCGGCACATGAATTTCATATTCGAACAGTTCGTTGTAGTTCTCCGGAGACGCATTAAACATCCGGTACTTGCCAAATACCAAACAGTAGCGATTGCACTCGTGATATAAATGGCGAAGACGGTCGCGAAGGTCTATTAAGGCGCGGTCCTCGCGGCTCGGTTTGACTGAGGGGGCGAGTCCTTGCGCGGCATTCGCAATCTGCTCACGCTCGTGCTGCGATAGTGGTGGACGTGTGGTTTCATTTCGCGGGAAATGTAGAGATCGTGTCACGCCACCACCGAGGCCCTGCAAATACTCTTCAAGCACTTGTGCATCGCCAGTCCGGGTTGGGTCTCCACCCCCGACTGTGACCAAATGCTCGAGCAATTCATGATTCGGTCGATGTCCGAGATGTTGGGGAGTATAAGCCTCCCCGCGTCGTTTCAGATACCGATCGTATAATTCCGCCGAGCTGATTCCGATTGCATGAAGATGGATGCTCATGCTTTCGTGTAGGTGCTCCATCAGTGAAACAGGCTCGTCTAGAGCATTCTCAATCAGTTCGCCCTTGGCGTCATCCCCACGAGCCCGCCAGTCTGCACCATCCGAGATCAGGACGATTAGTCGCTCGTTGTTCGGCTTGCCATACTGAGAAATATGGGACGCCGCGAACTGTAGCGCTTGCCCGATATTCGTGTTCCATGTTTCGGCTTTCAAGGTTGCAATCGTATCCTGGAATTGCCGGACCAGTTCGGGCCGCGTGTTTTCATCGATTTCGATCATACCGGTTCCATCGGTGGGACGCGGGAAACGCAGTTCCGATCGATCCCCGAACGCGATCAGAGCGATGCGGGAGCTTGACCCGGCGACCCGCAATCTCCGCTCGAGCAAATCGTTCAGTGCTTTCTGGAGTGCCCGAATCCGTGCGATCGGCTTCTCCGTGTTGGATTGTGGGTGCAGGAGTAAACTCCACCGCGACGGCGGTGTCTCAGACACTTCGGTCAAATCCATGTTACCCATTGACCCACTGCAATCGGCGAGAATGACAATATCCATACCAGTGCGATGGCTTGGCGCAAAGATAGACAGGTCGGTCCTGCCGTGAGCGATGGTATATATTGTCTCTCTGGCGCCGGTTGGCTCAAGGCGATGGACGCGGTATGGCACGCCGTCAACATCAAGTGAAATACCTGAAGATGACTCGGTCGAACCGATATATAACACGCGACCGTCAATGTCCCGGCTGGCTCCGAGTTCCTGCACTGCTTGCTCGAGTGATCGATCTACCGTGGTTTCTAAGCACAATTCGGCTGCAGTTGTCTTGTCAAATCCTGAAGTCCGCAGTTCCCAGATTGCTCGCGGAGCACCAGACAAGCCTAGTGCTTGCGCTGTTTCTTCGCTCACTGCGAGAACTCCTGGAGGAATTTGAGCCTCAGTAACCACACGAACGGGACGGCAGACCTCGGTAGCCTCTCCAGGGAACGATACTAGCAACCCCACGTCGACCGACTGCAGGAGAGTAGGATGACCAGCCACACGGTCCCCACTCACCAGGCTACCTTCCGTAATCGACAGCAGCCGGACGTCAGTTGAACGGACGATCATTCGGCGGTCTCCCTCTTCATTGACCCTTCTCAAAGCCAATCTCGCACCCGATCCGCTGTGCAAGATCCTTAATCCTCGCGCCAGCTTTTCCAATGAAACGGCCCTTTAATTCAGATGGCAAACGGACGAACAACATGGAACGCGTGGGAGGGCCCTTGACGTATTCCGGCACAAAATCAGTCATTTCAGCGGCAGATGCAATCTCGGGTAGCCCTACCTTCACGAGTTCTTGCTTCAATTTCTCGAGGTAAGACCGGCCCTGATCGCGCCGCGTTTGTGCCCGCCCAACATCGCTGGTCCATCTGTCTGACGCACGATTAAGCAGTTCGAACATCTTCTGCTGGACCGCCGACATCCGCGGGATGCCTCGAATCTGCGTTTGGAGGGCTCGATAGAGCTCACAAGCCACGTGCTCGTCATAGAACCGCTTGCGCCCCTTTAACAGGATGTTCTTGATCGATCCTAGCGTAGGCAGTGGGTAGCGCTGGCCCCCCTTTTGCATGTGTCGAAACGCCGTGCCGGCTACGACCTGCCAGATCACGTCTGCATCAGCAAGTTCACGTATGCGGCGGTGTTCGTAACATCTCGCCAGCCCAATTCTCTCGTAGCCATACACTTGCCAGCGGGCGACATGCCTATTACATAGGAGTCGGCCACACCCTCGTCCAGTGATCTGATCCACGTGCTCACAAATGTTGGTGCCGGGCTCCAGGCAATTGGCAGTCACGCACTGCGGGAACACGCGCTCGTAACACGCTGCGCAATAGAGAATGTCGGCGCTCTTCGGGTGCCGTCGTACGTGAGCGGGGCACCATGCCTCCTCGCCCCGGCAGACTGGGCCCAGGCACCAGTGCTCGGCATTCGATGCGCAGCTGTGACATTTGGGCGAATGTTCGTCACACGAAGCAACTACCCGGCCACCTCGGCGCAAGCCCCCCTCGAGGATAATTGCGTGTCGGTCACATATGCCAGCGTGTTCGTCAGTTTGGCGGCACATCTTACAAGAAAACGGCCCATGAACGGAACGGCCCTCAGATGCACAGCGTCGACAGAATTGTCGGATGGCAGGTCTTTCTAAGATGGAGTGAATTGCGAACCGTGTCGACAATTGCACTGTCACGGGACCATTCGGCGTCGACAGAACGGTGAATTTCAGCATCCCTCGCCCCCCGAGTTCGACAGGGCGTTCATCCCCAGCAGATAACACGCGGCCGGTGATGGCCTGCTGAATCGTCTCCCAAAGATCGATCAGCTCTGAAGGCGAGTTGAACTGTGGTGTAAGCTCGCGGACATCTATGAGTAGGTCCACACTAGAGGGTCTCATTTACCCTCCTGTGCTGAACAGCGCACCAGAAGCACTTCCTGTCTAACTATTCCGTTGACTCGGAGTAACTTCCAGAGGTACATCTCCAGCCCTACAGGTGTTTTGCCGCGCAACTCATCGAGCCACAAACGGAGATGCTGCACCTCCTCCTCCTTCGCTTCAATTGCTAGAAGGCCGATGCCAGTATTGCGTGCGAACTGTAGAACTTGACCTAATATGGGGTCGTTCCAAAATGCATTACTCGGACCAATGGTTCTCATCCGAGCCGACTTGGGAAGAAGCAACCGCCCCAATTCGCGGCGATCATCGACAGGCAACCTGGAGACCTGGACCCCGAGTAACTCCGGGTTTGCCACGGTCCGGAACTCCAGCAGAACGCGGATACGGTCCTCATTTGTGCAATTCGGCCCTACATGTCGCAACGCTGCCAACAGAACGCTCGCTGGAGAAGGCCTCGCACGGCCACTATCGGAGGGGGAGAATCTCCGGGTCGCATCCGATCGAACCCGAGCTTGGGCTGGCTGTCTCTCGCGATGTTGCTCTAAGGCAGGACGAGGCTGAGGGGCAGCGTCGGACACCGTCAGCCACGCGCTCCACCATTCGGCGATCTCGTTTTCGACAATTGGGTACCGCTGCCTGTTGTACGTAGTGAGTAGGTCTTCGGATGCGTGGTGGGCGAGTCGCTCGGCAATACTACCTATGAGATCAGAGCGCCTCTGCACTGCTTCTCGATGAAATGTCCGAAATAGATCGTTCTCGTTCTGGAGTCCTGCGTAACCCAATCGCCTTAACGTGGCGCCTAAGACTAGAGGTGCTAGCTCGTCGTACCGTACCTCAAGCGATTGGAACTCAGAATGGAGGTCCTCGATCAACTGCATAACCTGGAGAGACGCGATACGTCGCCCAGGTTCCAGACTCGCTCGAGGTCCGTCAGTTGCTGCTCTAGAGCGGTTGCGCTCGAACACATTCTGGTCAAGCATCTGAGTGGAGCGTCCCTCCCGGGCAAGCCGTCGTGCGCGCATAAAAAGTGCTTGATACAGCACCACCGATGCGCGCACTGATGCGAGAAGGAATTGACCATCGGTGAGCGCACTGTCTACGGCCTTTTGAGAAGTGCGGCCTCGGGGATTGACTTCCAATGCTTCTAACCGCGGGATGCCTTCGATACTGCGAATGTATTTCTCGACTCTCTCTAGGTGGTTCGGTGCGATGGAGATCCATGGGCGGCAGGGGAAGTAGCTGCCATCTAGGACCATCCGGGAATGGACCTTCTCAACGCCACTTGCTTCGACTCCGGCTCGCCCGGACGCTGCGATCAAGAGTGGGGCTTGCGTGCGCAGAAGGTTGCTGAAAAGTACTCCCTCGATCGGATCGGCGGTCTCCACACCGTGGATATCCGCGCATAGGAATCGTCTCCAAGGCTCAGGTTCTGACCGCACCGCGTTCGGTAGGACCAGGATACCGCGCCTCCGAGCCGCATCCGCCAGTTGCCGCTGCGCATCTGCAAGCTTGGAAAAAAGGCGGTCGCGAGCGGCCGCAGTATGAACGTGAGACGGTCCAGTACAGATCCACACAGCGGTCGGAGCTTTCAGCTCCCACCGTAGCTGGAGCCCCGTAACACCTGCTGAGATGTCCTGCACGGCCCGTGCAGCATCCTTGCCGACCAAGATATACCCTTTTGCGAGGATATGGCGGGATGGACCGATCCTGTAGATCTTCGTGAGCAGAGTTGCCTCCAGCCAGACGTCTAGATTGTACCGAAAAGTACAGCCGGACGAATTTGCGGTAGCCACCAACATCGACGGCGCCACGCCCATCGCACGCCAGCGCCGAGCTGGCAGCCTATTTGCAATCCACCGCTCGCACGGCATGGCGATACCCGGCTAGCGATGCGGACGAGTTTCCGCATCTTCGCTTGTGTGTCCCGTCCGCGCAGGTCCCGGACTTCGCTGGCACCGTCCGCAAACCTCAAGGGAAGGTGAAGGTTCTTCCGATACAAAAGGCTCTTTGGTCCGACCCCAACGCGCGGACATACCGGTACCGGACGATCTCCTTTCGTTCATGGTGTACTGGCCGCTCCTCGCAGTACGCGTGCTCGACTGTCGGCTCAGGGAGCCTCTGAGGCTGAGCTGGCAGTGAACTGCCCGGTCAAGTCCGTTCACGTAGAATGCCCAAAAGAACCTAAACCCCTGAATATGCCCTTGCGCAATCGGGGAATGATCCATTCGGACCGTGACATCACCGTTCATCAGTCCCTCATCATCGCAGGAACAGGTGCTGGTCATATGGTCCCCTTGGTTCACACAACCAGCTGTGACAGTTGCTATAGCTTGGTCGGTTTCACCTTCTCCACGCCCGCGGGAGGAACCCAGACTGACTGAACCTCATACATGCAGCTCGATGCGGAATGCCATCATTGGGTTACAATCGGCTCGGGAAGACTCTACCAATGGATGCCATACGAGACTCGGACCCGTTTCAAAAAGTCGGTAATCTTTTCCCTGATGAAATCGAAGCGTTGTCCATTGCGCCACAATCGCTCGTCAGAGAGGCTCTGCGCATCATGCTGGAGCGCAGGTACTCGCAGCTCCCCATTGTAGAAAACGAAAAGGTGATCGGGGTCTTTTCGTTTTGGTCCCTCGCGCGGGTGATGGTGACGACGCCCGAGGTTTCGGTCCACGACTTGCCCGTTGAAGACGTGATGGAGCATCTCCCTTCTGTCACCGTCCAGGACAGTCTTCACGGAGTCCTGAGCCTGCTGGAACGACACGAGGCGCTCCTTGTGGCCTCGCAGCATGGCCTTCAAGCTATCGCGACGCCGATGGACGTGCTCAAGTACTTTTACGGGCTGGCGCGTCCATTCGTGCTGCTGGGCGAGATCGAATTGTCGCTGCGAAGCGTAATACAAAGTTGCGCACCGGGGGAACAATTGGGCCAGTGTATCGAGAGATCGATCGCACAGAAGTACCGAGCCGATAGGAGACCCGTTCCATCTTCCCTAGCGGACATGACGTTTGAGGATTATCGTTCCATCATCACTTCCAGCGACAATTGGCCCCTTTTTGAGGGCACGCTGGGCAGAAGCAAGGAACTCATAAAGAGCAAATTGGAGAAAATCCGCAACATACGGAACGGAGTGTTTCATTTTCGGAAGGATATTAGCGTAATGGAGCACGAGAACCTCGCCGCGACTAGAGACTGGCTTCTGGATAAAGCTCGCCGTGCCGAGTCTGCCAAAGGGGCAAGCAATGACAGATGACCCGTTCTTCATTCAGGTGCCGTATCAGACCGAATTGGCCGAGACAATCGCGACCGCAGATGTACCGCTTCGGCTTGTGCTGAGTGCCCCACCTGGTTACGGTAAGACTACGGCAATCGCCGCAACACTGAAAGCGATTTCGGATAGCCACGGCCAGATCAGGTTCTTGATCGTTACGCCAGCAGCGTTGCAAGCCAGTTGGAACGGCATCCTTGGGCGCTTCGGCTTGGATTCTCGGATAGTCGATGCTCCCGCATATCGAGTTCTGCAAGCCTCCGCTCCCGCGCTGCGATCTCCATGGGACCAACTCAGCGGGGTCGTGGTTTCAATTGACTTTCTGAAGCGTGAAGAACGACTTGCTGAAGTTCTGCAGGTTCCTTGGGATGTTGTCGTGCTCGATGAAGCACACATCTACACTGCAACGAGCCAAAGAGGGCGTATCGCCATGGCGCTGTGGACTAATGTTGGAATCGCGAAAGCCGTCGCGGCATGTGCTGTGGTCAATCCGGTCCGTTGGCTTCTGGACGCCCCCGGTGCGACGTTGGTCCGGTGGGACCCAAAGACTCTGCGAGGGCGGGCAGGTGTCCCGCCGTTGATGGAACGTGAGATCCAGACCGTGTTCTTTGAGCCGTCCGCGGAGGAAAAGGCCTTCGGTCAATTCCTGATTGCCGCAGTAGAGCGTATTCAGGCGAATTCAACCGCCGCGCGGTTTTTCGGCGAACTACTCATGCGAAGGGCGGGTAGTTCTCTCTACGCGATTGAACAGTCCCTTCGGCGGTATGCTTCGTCATCTGTTATCGGCGCCAAAATGGACTTTGACGAACCCGATGAATGGTACGCTGCCGAATCTGAATCGGAAAGGCCAGTCACCGACCTGCTTAGCTCGGGTGTACTTGAAGAGGCACTGCGTCTACTCGAGGATGTTCCACACGATAGCAAGTACCGCGCCTGCGCTGATCTCGTGAAAAGACTGGAAGCCAATGGGCGTTCGGTAGTGATTTTTACGGACTTTGCTGACACCGCCGATTATCTAGGCGAACAATTCTGTGAGAGCGGCTGGCCCACGTGGGTCGTGACCGGCAAGTTGCGGATGGAGGAGCGTTATCATCTCATCGATCAGGCCAGAGCACAGCGTGGCGTGCTTATCCTGACGTCCGCAGTCACGGAGGGGATTTCCCTGAAATTCACTAATCAGGCGATCCACTATGATCTACCTCTTTCTGCCAGCCTTCTTCTCCAGCGGTTTGGACGCCTTGAGCGAATTGGAAGCGAGTTCCAGCGGGCCTTCCACTACTTCTTGTCGGATGGGATCACAATTCCAGAGCGACTCCTCGCTAAGTTGCAAATGGGTGCCTCGGAAATTGAGGACGGGGAATAAACGTCACTCGGGAAAGGGTCCGCGGGCAAGCGTGAACACGCCACACCTCTACTCATAGCCCGGCAGCGATTTCAGCATCGCCTTGGCGATCAGGCAGTCATACTCCTGCCGGAGCGCCCTGGCAAAGACGGGATCGTGGACCAGAACGCCCGCCTCAACATTCCGTTCCTGCGCCCATTCGGTGAAATTGGCGGAGGTGATGAATGCGATCTCGTCGTCCACCACGATGCATTTGGCGTGGAGGCTTGCCCTGATGTGGTCGTCAAGGGATGGCCCGCGAGGGTCGTAGAACACCTGAGGCCGCACCGACCACGGCCAGTGCTTCTTGGTGAAGCTCTCGGCGAAGCGCTTCACCACCTCGGCATCTGGGGCAAAGTCGTCTTCCTTTGTACGGCTCACGTTTACGACGATCCTGACGGCCAGGTCCGGCACGTCCCGCATTCGATCGGCCAGCGCGGCAAACACTTCGGCGCCGGCCCGCACCGTAAAGGTGGAGACCAGGACGCTCTTCCTGGCACCGTCGAACAGCTCCCTGACCACGACACCCGTGTCGCGGCCCACCGACCCCGGCGCGTCCGGTCCCGTCCACACTAACTGCAGGCGGTCGGCGACCTCCTGTGCGTGCTCCCGCTCCGCCGCCAGCAGCTTCAGCATATAGGCGATGTGCGCAGGCTGCATGCCGGTCGCCCGCAGAAGTTCCAGCTCAGCCGCTGTCTCGGCACCCGTACCCGCCGGCAGTCCAAGTCCGACCGCCATCGGCGTATACGGCGGGCAGAGGCGGCCAGTGCCCAGATCCGAAGCCAAATCCAGCATCGCCACCTTGGAAAGCTTATGCAGGGGAGAGTTCATAGCTCCGAATCCCGGAAGAACTCGGCCCCGGTCGCTCCAACGTTGGCCACTACCAGCGAACGGTCCAGGTACTGATTGAACCGTTCACACGAGGTCTCCGCGATGAGCACGCAGCCGTGGCAAGCCGCGCCCATCAGGAACCGCTCCTCGTGCCTGTCCTGTGGGTAATGCTGGGCGCACACCGGATCGCTGGAGCACAGCCGCCCCAGGTCCAGCGCGTTCCGTAGGTGATCCTCGATCTTCCGGCCGACCTGCACGAGCCCGCCCAAGGTGCCCTCCGCGTCCTGCGTGCCCGTGTGCAACAGGATGGCGTAGCCGGACGGCCCGGCGTAGATCCGCTCGCGAATGGAACTTGCCGAATAGCCGCATTCCAGGGAGACCGCGGTAATCAACAAATGCGACAGCGAGTGCAGCAGGATGTACGGCAGGCCGGGAAACGTCGCCTTGGCGTGCGGGTGGGCATGTTCCCACGCCTTGAACCCCTGCAACAACTCCAGTCCCCGCTTTTGCACGTCTGGGCGAGTCTGCCACGCCGCGATGTCCGCGGCCTTTAGCGCAATCAGCACACCCTCGCCGCGATTCTCCACGGCCGGCACCCACCATATGTCGCGCGCCAGCGGCGCCCTGCGGACATCCAAGTTCAGCTCGCCGTTCACCTCGTTCATGGCGGCCTCAAACCGCGTGAAGCCGACCTGGGCCACTACCTCCCGCAGCCGGTGGACCAGCACAATCCGGTCAATCTTGGCGGCGACGCCGCTGACGACGCCCTTCTTCGGGAGCACGCGCGCATAGAAGTCGCCATCCAGAATGTCCTCGCCCATCTCCACCTGGCTGGAAAGCAGCGTTTCAATCTCGTCTTCTTTGACGCTCTTCTTAGTTCCGCCCTGCCCCGTCTTCCGCCGGTCGATCTCGGCCATTACGACCTCGTCCGAAAGACCGTCCAGTGCCGCGTTCACCTTGACCTTCTTGCGCTCGTACTTCAGCGTATCTATGGAGTCCACTCCCGAGAGGAAGTCATCCCACACCTTATCCACCGCCTTCCGCACCTTCTCGTTGAAATCGGGGATCGAGATGACGCTCATCGTCTGCGGGAAATAGGAATTACTGGCGGACCGGATCAGAAGGCGGCTGATCTCCGGCTTGCCGTTGGCGCCGCCGCACTTCTCGTCGGCCGCCATGCCGAGCCATGGACGCTTGCCTTTGCAGAACCCCAGCGCGTTCTCGGAGAGCTTGGCTGCGCTGATCAGCGGCCTGGACTGCCCGCACTCGCACCGGATCGTGATTTCCGAAAGGTCGCCGCCCGTTCCGCGCTCATCCACGAACATCTGCCGCCGGCACGTGGCCGCATGGCCGTGGACGAAACCATACCAGTCGATGTCGCTGATATGGCCATTAAGACATGCCTGCACAAAGCGGATCGGGACTACCGGATACTTCCGCCGGTCCACAAGGAACTTCCGAGTCACCAACGCCTCCCGGTGGACGAGCGGGCGAGACCGGACATCGCCCGGCCCGCGGACCTCGTACTGCGCGACGAACCACTCTGGGAACATCCATACCGAGATCCCCGTCCTGGGCGCCTGCGGGTCCTTGTTGTCCGCAGGCGGGGCAAACAGCTTCAAACCCGGCACGCCCAGTACCGTCTGCAATTTCGTTGTGAGCCGTTCCTCAAATATCTGGCGGTCAGCACCCTGCCACATTTCCAACCCGCCGACAATTGCGGCATAGTCCGGCAGATCCACAAGGGCGCCCGGACCGAAGGTGGTGATGATCTGGCTTTGCCGGATCTGACCCTGGGGACGCGCGCTCTTCTTTTTGCCGCCGCTCATTCCGCATCCTCCGCCTCAACTTCGATCCCGTTCATCTGCCGAACCCACAGGTTTACGCTGGGCTCTACATCCCGCATGGACCGGTGCGCCCGGAACTTGGCGGCCCCGGGCGGCTGCTTGGCCAACTCCGGGTCAAGCGGGTCGTACAGCAGGTGTGGATCGCCGCCATCCTCGAACTCCTGGTATTTCAGGCCGGCTCCGGCGTCCCGCTTTCTGTCGGCGATTTTGCTCCATTCGTCCAGCAGGTCGTTCACCCGCGTGCGGAGCTTCTGCCGCAGTTCTTCGCTCTCCGTGCTGCTGAGTTTCGCGTGCCGTTCGGCGCGGCTGGCGATGGCATCGGCAACGAAGTCCAGGTTGGGACGCTGCTGCGATACTGCCGCCGCCTGCCGCGACGGAGTAAGCGGCGCACATCCCTGACGCGCCAGCGCCACGGTAACAGCCGCGATGCCGCGGTCTACCGCCCGCGGGGAGAAAGGCGTCACACTGCTCGCCTCTACCGCCCGGTAGAACGTGGAGTGATAGCTTTCAAACCGTTCGTAGTGCGAACGGTCGCGGGGTTTATGGACGTTCACCAGGGTCACCACCAGTCCAGGCCGCTCGTCATCCCGTCCCACACGGCTCGTGGCCTGAATGTACTCCGCCGTCGTCTTCGGTTGCCCGAATACCACCATCAGGCCGAGGCGGGTGATATCGAGTCCGACCGAGATCATGTTCGTCGCCAGGGACACGTCCACCCGCTCCTTCTCGGTGAAGGGCAGGCCGAGCCGCCGTTTGGAATTGGCTACCTTGCTGGTATTCTCCCGGGAGGTAAGCTCCACCACTTCAAACTGGATTTCGCGGTTCGCAAAGGAACCCTTGGTCTCCCCAACCCGTTTGCGGCTTCCGTAAGCCAACACGCGCGACGTGACTTCGTCCTCCACAATCCGACGACAGCCTCCCAACTCGCGCAAGGCGTTGAAGTACCCAACCAGCGTCATGTAAGGATCGGCCGGGTTGTTGGCGTTCTTGTCACCGCCCTCCGCGACAAACACCTTCTGAGCCGCGCCCAGCAAGGCCAGGTACGTGCGCAGCATAATCACCTTGGGACTGCGGCCCTGTGCCCCGACGCCGATGTACCGCCGTGCGTTCTTGACCGTGCTGCCGACCGTCTTCGCAAAAAACGAATTCGTCCGGTCCGGCCCGGGACAAGGGAAGATCTCCACGCCGCTGCGCGTGAATATGGCGCGGATCTGCGCCTCCGCTCTCCGCACCGTCGCAGTGGAAGCGACGATCTTGGGCCGAATCACATGGCCACCCTGCTGCCTGCTGCTCAACTCGTCAATCACCGTCTCGTACAGGCCGACCATGGTGCCCAAAGGCCCAGAGATGAGATGCAGTTCATCCTGGATGATCAGGTCGGGAGGCAGCAGCGGCTTGTCCATCCTGCTGCCGGCCAGCGGATCGCACGGCCCGTAGAAACCTGCATCGTCGTGTCGCTCGACTTTCCCGAATAGCCCGCCCACCGGACCGACCCACGGCAAACCGGCGAACTTGTCCACCGTGGCAATCAGGAAGCACGGCAGACGCCGGTAGATCGGCTCATCCACAGCCAGGATAGGAAGCGGGTTGTTGCCGGTAAACTCGCAGCGGCGGTTGGCGCAGATGATCCGCAAGTCGGTCGGATGGTCCTGGTTGGGTTTGAGGCTGAACGAGTTGCGCGTGAACTTCGTGCCGCACCAGGGACAGTTCTCCAGCGGGATGGGCGATGGCCTGCGGTCGTCATTCTGGAACGTGTTGGTGCGCGTCCTGGCGGAGTTCGGGTCGTTGTCGCCCTTGTAGCCCATCTTGTTCGGCGTGGCCGCCTGGCCCACCCACAGGCCGATCTCAAATGGCCATTTCCCCAGCCGCACCACGTCGTTCTGCCGCTCCAGTTCGAGCGCGCAGATGAGCGTGGCGGCGCGACTCAGTTGATCCAGAGTCAGGAGCCGCAGCGTATACCGCATGAGAACGCTCAACCCCGCGGAAGCGATCCCCGGATTCCGCAGCCGCCGCAAGATCAGGGTGAAAGCCGCCAGCGCGAGATAGGCTTCCGTCTTGCCGCCGCCCGTCGGGAAGAACAGCAGATCGACCAGTTCCCGGTCAGCATGAAGCGGATCGGCAATACCGTCCAAATTCAATAGCAGGAACGCAAGCTGGAACGGACGCCACTTCGGCGCCTCATTTGACCGTCCGCGGCGCGCAGCCGCCGCCATCACCTTGTTGGCGGTCAGGAAGGCATCCAGCACGAGCGGATCGCCCAGGGCAGCCAGACCTCCGTCAATCCGTTTTGCGGCGTATTCGGCCTTGAGCAGCAACTGCCGCGCAACTTCCGCTCTCGTCGGCTCCGCTGGAATCGGCTGCTCGCCGATCCACGTCCGGTACGCGACCGTTAGGGCAGACAGTTCCGCTCTCACGTCTCCCGCGGTGGTCAGCGCCGCCAGAGATTCCATGGACAGTTCGACGGCGTCCAACTTGGTTGGCTCCACCTTCTCCACTTCCGCCGAAGGAATCCAGACGGACCGCACTTCGTGGCAACGCCCGTCCCAGGAACAGATGGCGTGAGCGGACACACCGTGGCCGACTACGAATTCGCCGACATCGCGGTATTGAAGATCGGCAACCTGTTCGTCCCAATCGTCGGCGCCCAAGCCCTGGAGATTGGGCCGGGGCACCAGTGCCGTATCGGCATGCAGGGCGAGTTCTGCCTGAAATGCGTATGCTTCGTCACGCCGCTCATCGGGCGCCGGCGGGCGCTTGTTGACCAGGAATACGGAGACCGCACGGACGCCGGATGGGACCAGTCGGAGGCCGGCCTTTCCGAAACTCTCTCCGGCGGTTACGGTGCGCACCGAGACCACCAGTTCCAATCCGCCGCTTTTTGGAACCGGGAGGCTCTGCGGTTGAATCGCGAGGTCCACCGGCTCTTGGAATTGCGAGCGTTGCCAGACTGTGGCGCCTCCGACGGCGACCACAGCACGGTAGTCGCCGCACCGGACGGTAGCGCGAATGTGCTGGGATTCGGCAGGGATGAGCACGCTCAGACCGATAGACGAGGGGAACGGCGCACGCCTCGCAGAAGCTGCCTCCGGCGCGTTCTCATCGTCGCCTGCTTTGCTCTCCTTCGGTAGGAGGTCGAGTTGGTCATCGGAGGTCGGGTCTTCCCGCTGACTGGCTGGAGCCTCAAACGGGACCAGGAATCCCGTCAAATACCAGCGAGAAGGCGGCGTCGGCAGGATCTCCGCTTCGTGCTGTCCGCCTGGCTCGGGGCCGACCAGGTCAAGCCGCAGAACATCTACCAACGTGTCTCGAACTTCAATAGACTTCATTCGGATAGGTCCTCCGCCGAGTAGAGCGTCGGTGCTTTGAGCTTCACCTTGCTGGCTACCTTTGCGGTTCGCTTTTTCGGTGACGAATTTTCGGCGGCAGCGCCCGCGAGGTGCTCCGCCTCAGCCCTTTGGCGATTCAATTCGAGCAGCCGGGCCACAACTTCGTCTCGGACTTCATCGGCCCAGCGGTAGCGGTACGGCTTTCTTCTGCCGCTCCACTCAAGTTCATCGATTTCGTAGTCCAGGAGAAACTCGCACTCAGTAGGTATGTCGGTCCAACCGTAAGCGTCGAGTACGGCACGATCCATTACGGTGTGCAGCTCTCGGAGCTTTAGGATCTCCGGATTCAACTCCTCGGGATCGTGAAAGCGGTTATACGTCTTCGTGAGGCCCTCTTGATTGCTCTTCATCAAATGAGCTCTGAAGTCGTAGTAGCATGCGCCCGACTGTTGCAGTTGCGTTCGATCGACGCCTGATGGACGAGGGAACGTGTCAAAGCAAGCCGTGGTGTACCGCCGGGCGTCCCCAAGGGTTGTGGCCACAATCCTTACCCACGCCTCATGAATTCGAGACTGAGTTACCGCGAAATCGGCATCCTCATGTAGCAGGAAAAGGAGCATTGTGTTTTGGGCAATTGTCCCGCGTTCAACGAATGCCAACGCATGATGTTGTGAGTAGCAGGTGAGCGCCAGCAGCCTCCCATGCCGCTGGAGATACGGACCGGCCCCTTCCACTCGGTTAGCGTGGAGCCACCAATTGTCACGATAGTTGCGCTGCTTGTTGTTCAACCGAACCGGGCGTACTCGCTCCTCGACAATCGAAAAAAGGGTAGGCCAACGTCGCGCTTGGTCCTCCGACATGTTTCCGAAGTCGATGACGAACCGGCTCGGGTGTTGTGCGGGACTGGTACTAAAATCTTCACCTCCAAGGTAGGCAAAGATCACCTCGCGGTTGCGAGCGTCCTGGGATAGGATGTACTCCAACTCGGCGAGGGAGGAGGAGCCGTTGGCTGGCGGATCCTCGAAGACAAAACCTGAGCCCCAAATCTTTGTCCCGAGATAGCAGATCCGCTTGTTCTCGAACAACACTATGGGCGTTGCATCCACGGTGCCAGCAAGCAAATAGGCTGAGATTCGATCTACGTGAGCACCGTCGAGCAGCGGCCGCAATGCCTTGTCCGTCTTCTGCACCTGGAACAGGCTCACCACGACGGTCGCATTGCCCGGCCATTTATAGCGGCGCTGAACTTGATAGAGCTTACCGCCCTGCCGCAATACCCATTCCAGCCCTGTACTTCGCGTATCACCTTGAGCAACCGTATTCGTCGCGATCATCCCGAGAGTTCCTTCAATCCGAATAAGCCCGAAGGCGCGTCGAAGAAAGAACGCGATGAGGTCGGCTAAGCCAGTCGCTGGAGAATATGTGATTACGAGATAGTCGTGGTAGACGAGCCCGAGATGTCCGCCGATGAGGGTCCCTCCGAGAAACGGCGGATTCGCCACGATTGCGTCGAAACCCTGACGATCCCTGCTAAAGACCTCTGGAAACTCAATTTCCCAGTGAAAGGGCATCAGCGGCCTCGGTCCCGCTTTCAGCCCGAGAACAGCATCCCGGATGGGGTCCTCGTACTGCGATTGCCCCGGCATCCTAAAGGCGCCAGCCACATGCCCCTGCAACTCAAGCCTCCGATTCTCGCGATTCCGAGGGTTGTTCGACGAGAAGAATGCCGCGAGCGTGGCGTCTGCGGTTTGGCGGAGCACTGAGATGGCGTCCTCAGCAGAATCAAGTTTTTGACGAAGGAGATCGTACGCAATCTCATCACGAGCTGACAGTATCTGGGTTCGAAAGTGGCCGACTCGATCAATGCGCTTGCGCAGTTCCTGCTCCAAGAATGATTGCTGTGGCGCTGGTAGCCAGTGGAATGCGGCGATTTGCTGCCGAGTCAAGCCCACAAGAGAATCACCGCAACGCAATGATTGGTCGAGGAAGGTGAACGGGTGATCCTTCGCCAGCGTTGCTAACCACAGGGAGAGCTTGGCCAAATCGACCGCGAAGGGGTTCTTGTCCACTCCGTAGAGACAGCGTTGTGCGATCAGGCGGCGTGCGTGGAGAACTGGTTCCTGATCGGGAGGCATGATTGGCGTCTTACCGTGAACCGACCATGCATCAACCAGAGCTTCCGCCAAGAAACGGCACGACTCTACCAGAAACGCACCCGATCCCATCGCCGGATCACAGACCTTTAGCTCCAAGATTTGTTCAGGCCGCGGCTTCTCGCCCAAAGCGGCCAGCACCGGCTGCAACGTAGTTCTGACAATTGGCTCAGTTAACGACCGCGGTGTGTAGTGGGACCCCGAGCGACGGCGCTCCTCCGTTGGCTGGAGGTACATCGCACCGGGCGGGATGACGGTCGGTGTCAGCGGCGACCGACGGCGGTCGAGCGCGGCCATCAGGTCGTCCACCGTTCCGCCTTCCTTTAGCTGCTCCAAGGCCTTGCCGCTCAATTCGCAACTGGCCTGTTCTTTGAGCCATTTGTTGCGATCCCCAGGGCGCACTTCCAGAAGATCTTGTAGGTTGAAGACGACGTGATCCGGCCGCAGTCCGATAGATGGCCCTGTCGCAGTCCTCACCTCGAACCCCATCATGGCCTCGTACACCGAACCGATCTGCTCTACATCAAGGCTGCGGTACGAGAGCCGGTCGCCGTCGAGGACCAGCAGATCGTGGAGCACGCGGAATACAATCCCGTCCGATACCCGCGGGGGCGTGAGCCTTTCTGTGACGGACCGGGTCGTGCGGAATTGACGCCCTTCCAGGAACGGGTAAGCATCGGGGTCAAAAAGGCGACCGTGGCGAGTCGGCAGGTGCAGCACTCCGTGGCCACCGCCATCGTAAATGAGGCGACTAAGGGTGATGATCTGCGCCCATGCTCCGTACCGCTGGTCCATCGTGTCCGGGTAGAGGGCTGCGTCTTCCCGCAGGCGCTCAAACAGGCCGGAAATGGAGTAGTTGCTGAGGTACACGGGGTCTGTCGAAAGCAAACCGCGGTCCTCGGCGTACAGCACGAAAACAAGGCGCATCAGCGTGGTGAGCAGCGCGCCGTATACATCGGAGGGGGCGTCGCGCAGAACCTCCCCGAGCAACTCGCCGTGGCTGGCCTCATTCGCGGCCTGGAAGCCGCGCATTAACTCGTTGAGGGCGCGCAGCACCTGCTCCGCCAGCTTGGTGGAAACTTCGTTCTGGTATTTCCGACTCTGTTGGAGAATAGCGGGCAGACGCTGAACCGTAGGCAGAGAGAACAGGCGGTCGGCGGAAAGGAGGAGGTGGAGCGCCGCCGTGATCGGCCGGCCTGCAACCTCACACATCGCCTGCACCGGAAACGTAAGATGGCCCGCCGATTCGCCGCGGGGCGCGTACGTTAGCCGGATCGAGTCGCCGTTGCACATCACGCCGATGGGAATCTGATTCTCCCGCAGGAGGCGCTCAAACCGCGCCTGGGCGCTGGCATGCCATCGGTGGTCCTGTTCGGCCGGTAGGTCATCCATGCTCGCGCCAGACGGGACCAGTTTCGCCAGCATCAGCCACGAATCCTGGTTGGCAGGGTCGGGGACGGCATAGGTGGGCGCCAGAACCTCGCTGTAGTCCGGCAGCGGCACTTCCAGAGCCTTCGGCAACTCGGGGCCGCCCGGAGCGCCGGCAAGGTCACCCGACTCCCAGCCGAGGAATTGAGAGGCGAAAGCGGGGAAACTCCGAATGCGGAGGGGATCGGCGACGGCCCACCCGGCCAACTGCTTGAGGATCTCCTGCTCGCGGAAGATGTTCTTGTTGACGTACGCCTGCGCGTCCCGCAGCGCGGCGGGGGACACCACCAAGCCAGAGGGCTGTAGGAACCCAAGCCACTCCTGGTGCGCTCGCAATTCGGGATCTTGACTCATGGGAGTTCCATGCCGGGCGCGATCAGCCGGAGATCGGCCAGAGGTATACCAGGCCGACGGGTTGAATGCGCGTCGCTTTCACAATGTAGGTGTCCCGTATCCGCTCCGGCTCGCTGGTTAGCTCTTTCCCGATCTCACCCAGGCGCTTGTTCCAGCCCTTCCGCTCCGCGTCGCGCTGGCGCCGGGTCGCTTCATCTTCTTCGTCGAACTCCAACCGTTGCTGGCGTTCATCGTAACGCTTGGCGGTGGCCAGAATCCGGGTACGCTGGGATTCTATGATGGCCGCCATCTCGCTGGCTTCCTTCTCTCCGCGGGATGCTAGCAACTCAGTCGCGCGGCGGGCCAACGTTTCGCCGCGCTGCTCCAGGGCGGGGAGGAGTTCGGCTACATCAGGTGCGGCGCTCCGTGCCAGACGGTCCTGCACCTCCGGCGCGATCCGGCGCTCCCGGGCTTGGGAGAATGCTTCCTCCAGGAGGTCCAGTGTTTTGGCCTCCGTGTCCTCGGCGTAGGGGCGCAGCTTTTCCTTCCGAATCTCGGGATCGCTCCAGCGGGACGTGACCGGCACAATTTCATCATGGAGTCGGGAAGCGTTGGGACCGTACAACGATAGCCGGCCAAGCAGGATGACCCTCGGGGTAGTGTCCCTGGTCTGCCCCACGCAGGCGCGGGAGAGATCGTGATAGACAAATCCCTGCGAGAGGAAGCGGCTCAGCAGGCGCTGCACCACGCGGTGTTCCAGGTGGAGGTGGACCACATCGTCATCAAGGCTGCCGGAGTCCTGGAAAACCACGGGCCGGATTGGCGACTCGCGCCGCCATTCCCACGGCTTCTGGTCCCGCGGTCTGGTGGCGCGCAAGGAATCCAGGGTGTAGACCCAATCGGATCGGCTACCGTCCAGAGCCGGAAACTTCCAGCGGCCATCGCCGTTCACCCGCCGCAACGGCTCGGCGCCCAGCAGTTCCAACGAAGACGAGATGGCGTCGCGGAAATGCTGTTCGTCAAGGCCGATATACTTTTGGGACGTGGCGAGCATGTCACGCAGCACGGAGAGTTGTGCCTCAAGCTCCACCTTGCGTTCCCGGGATGCTTCCAGTTCTTCTTCCACCACGGAGCGGTCGGTAGCCGCCACTTCCAGAGCCGTGATTTTGCTTTCCAGACTCGGGTCCAGACCGCCGGCGAGTAGGTCGGTGATGCGCCGCTCCAACACCGGCGACAAACTCCCCAGTTCGGCCTCAATGATCTTGGTCTTCTTGACGAGCACTTCCAGCACCCGGTCCTCAGGCCGCTGCCGGAAGACGAAGTAGTGGCACCGGACTTCCGGTGACCGCTGGAGTTTGCGGTCAATGCGGCCGTTGCGCTGCTCCATGCGGGACGGGTTCCACGGCACGTCAAAATGGAACAGGTCGGCACAGTGGTTCTGCAAGTTGACGCCTTCCCGCGCCGCGTCGGTGGCGATAAGGATGCGAAGCGGGTGTTTCTCCGGTGCGGCGTTGAAAGCTTTCTTGATCTCCTCGCGGGAATCCTCGCCCATCCCGCCGTGGAACGTGCCGATGCGTTCGTCGACGCGGTCGGTATTGGACAGGGCAGCACGAAGTTGCTGCTCCAGGTACCGCTTGGTGTCGGCGTACTCGGTGAAGATCACCACGCGGCGGCTGTTCCAATTGCGGTGATCGGGACAGAGGTTCTCGTGAATCCAGCCGGTGAGAAACTTGACCTTGGGATCGGGCAGACCGCGGGATGCCTCGGCAATCACGGTCATGCGCTCCAAAAAGGCGCGCTCCTGGGCGATCAGCGCGGCATCGGTTGCGGCGGATTCGCTGCGGCGCGTTGCCGCGGCCATGGCGGCATCGGTCTCTTCGGAAACCTGATCTTCGGTTAGCTCGGCGCGGTCGTCGTCGGCGCCAGGGGCCTCCAGCAGCAATAGTTCGACGGCCTCGGCCTGTTTTGATTCCGCTTTGGTTTCGATGCTGCGACGGTGAACACGCAGGGTCTGCGCAAAGGCTTCGGTGGAAGACAGGAGCCGCTTCTGGAGGGACGTGACAACTAGGGCGGCCGCCGCCTGCTGGGACTTGGATACGCGGGCAAAACGCGCATCGCGAAGGTGGCGGTATTCCTTGAGCAGGCGCGCGAGGACGAGTTCCGGCGCGTCCTCTGGGAGACGGACGATATCGTGCTGGATGACCTTGCGGAGCGGGAAGCCGCCGGAGACCTCGCGCAGGTCACTCTTGAGGCGGCGGACCATTACGTCGCGGAGCAGCTTCTGGCTCTTAACGGGGACGCCGCGACAGAAACGCTGCGGGTCCAGCATCTCTAGGAGGGCAGAGAAGCTGTTGGAGTGGCCGTTATGCGGTGTGGCGGATAGGAAAAGCCGGTGCTCAAACCGCTGGGTAAGGTCGCGCAGGACGCGGGTGAAATGCGAGTCAATGGCGTAGCGGCTGCCGCTGGCCGGCGCGGCATTGTGGGCCTCGTCAAGGATAAGCAGGGAGCCGGACGGGTAGACGTCCAGCCAGTTGCGGAGCGGTCCGGCATAGGACTCGTCGCGCAGGAGGGAGTGGGAGATGACGAAGCGGGTGTGCGTGCTCCAAGGGTTGACGCCGTAGCCGCGCTCGCGCCGGCATTTCAGGACGTATTCACGGTCCAGGACAACGAACGTCAGGCCGAAGCGGCTCTCCAGCTCGTCGCGCCATTGCAAGAGTACCGATGCCGGACAGGCGACGACGATCCGCTTTACCTTCTGCCGCATCAGCAGTTCCCGCACGATGAGGCCGGCCTCAATGGTCTTGCCGAGGCCCACGTCGTCGGCGATGAACAAGTTGACCCGAGGAAGGAGAAGGGCCTTGCGGAGCGGTTCCAACTGGTAGGCCATTACCTCGATGCCGGCCCGGTACGGCGACTGGAACAACCGCGGGTTCGTGGACGTGACCAGGTTCCAGCGCAGGGTGTGGAGAAAGGCGGAGAACAGGTGCGGCGGATCGAACCCGCGGCTGGCGACCTCTTGCCAGTTGGACCCCTGGACGATCTCGGCGTCCACCTCGCGTTCCCAGAGGACTTGTAACGGGACGCCCTGTGCATCGTCGTCCAGGCACGAAAGGCTCACCAAGGTTTGGTCTCGTGAAGGATTCGCCGGGGCCTCTACCTCTTCGACCAGATACTGTCGGGAGCGAACCCGGACAACCTGGCCGGGCTCCGGTGCGGAATTCAGCGGTGGCGGCACCGGCTCCGGCGGGATCTGCACCATAGAAGACCTCATGGTAGCTGATCTCGCCAACGAGGGGATAGCCTGCTAAAATCCCATGTGGTCGATGCGTGCTGGCCGCGGTTGAAGGCCAACACCGTGCGCAACCGGCGCCGACGGGCAAAGGAGGATTTGGCCGTGTCTGATCTACGGAAAGCGGGCGAGCTTGAAAGCCTCCGGTACGCCGATCTGGCGGAAAAGGCGAATCTAAGAGAGCGTCAGAAAGTTGAGGAGTTTCGGAGATCACAGGCCAGTCGCGGGACCCTCCAGAGCGGAGCGACGTTCATGGGAATCGCCAGGATTCGGGCGGAGAAGACCGAGGAACTGATTCTCGGTCGCATCGCAATTCGCAAGGACCTTGCATTGGAGTTTCCAGAACTTGGCGCGGAACACGCCCTCGATGCGCTCTTAGCTGATCTGGAAGGGCTTACCTCACTGGCGTTCAAGGGACTTTACCAGACGCCGGGATTACAGATCGAGGGTGCTGTAGGTCAGGCGTTGCGGCGCCGAGACGAGCAAGAAGTATCTCGACTGGACGCCTTTGCTCACCGTCAAATCGAGATGCTGAAACGGGAGATCGCGTTGAAACTCCATAAAAAAGTGCCTTCTGATGCCGTGTCCGTCGTGACCGGCGGTGGTCCCGCGATCGTCAATTTGGGGACGATCTACGGCAACGTTCAGCAGGTGATTGGCAACGTCAGCGAGGGTGGCTACCAGGAACTGGCTGAGCTTCTACAGCAACTCGCAAAAGCCATAAACGACTCTGAAGCACTGGGGCAAGAGCGCGCAGCGTATCTCGAACAGGTGCAGTTCATCGCGAGCCAAGCCGCCCAGCCCGTTGAAACCCGGCAGCCCGGTGTGGTGAAAGGTCTGCTCGCGGGCCTCCGAGCGGGGTTGGCTGATGCGGCACATATTTCTCACATCCTCGTACTTGTAGGGCCGGCGCTGGCCCAGCATTTCGGCTTCGCCTGGCCATTTTGAACGAAGAGGATCCAATGTCCGATCTTGAAAAGGCCCGCGAACTGGAGGAACTCCGATACCAGAAGCTTTTCGCCGAGTTGAGCCGCGGGGAGCAGGAGGCGGCGCAGCGCATCGACCGCGTGATGGGCGAGACAGGCAACTACCAGTCAACTGCGCGAATCTCAGAGATCATCAAACTCAAGGCTGCGACACTGGAGAGGCTCATTGACGGACGGCTCAATATTCGCCGAGAACTGGCCAAGTCGATTCCCGAGTTGGTGAGTGGGTCTGAACTGAATGATCTGATGCAACAGATCCATGGAGACCTGAATCGTTTTTGGGGCGGCCTAGTACAAGCGCCAAGCAGACTATTCCCAGGTGCGTTGCGCCCGCAGATCGATCAGGAGACCATCCGGTTGCGAGAACACGCGAAAAGGGAGGTAGAAATCATGAAGAGGGAACATGCGCTGAATCTTCCTGAGAGAACGGGTCCTGCCGGCTTGTCGGTGAACACCGGTGGTGGCCCTGCCATAGTCAATTTTGGCGAGATGGGCGGGGGCGTCCAGCAAGTGGTTGCGCATGGCACCGGCGCGGCCGGAAGTAGGCCGAGAGCGGCGATTGTGTTTCGTGACGGTTCGTTTGTCATGGAGAACTACGGCCCACGATTGTTTCAGGTGAACCTGAGGTCGGCCCCCATTGGTGAAATCTGCGTGAAGTGGCAGGAAATTCTCGCAGTCCCCGAAGGTGCCAGCATTCCAGTCACCTTCACGCTTCTGTCGACCGACGGGAGAACCCTCTTCGATTGTGGTCTTGAAAGCGCGGTGCTAGGCTCTGCGTTATCGGCTGTGCAGATCAGAATCGTTTGCCGGGATCAGGACAGAAGTTCTTGGGAAGGCTCCGGCGCGCTGTTCTTTGATCAAGCCACCCGCCAGTGGGGCTCAGCCGGGTTTGAAGAAATGCAGCCGATCCCTACAGCGCTTTGTTAACGCAGGCTGCTTGAAATCTCGGGCGGTCTTTTGTGACGTCCGGCGCTCGACCAGCTCCAGTAGGTACCCCGGCCGCTAAAGTTAAGGGATACGTCGAGCGTAATGGACTTGAATTGGCTCCGTCAGGTGAGATTCGAATCTACAAGCCTTCGGGTTTGCGGCTGATCCTATTGTGGCCGCGCTCCGTTTGAAAAAGGCCCTACGTACGGCACAAAAAGCCAATTTACGCCGTTACTGGGGGCTCTGCCTGGAGGATCTCCGGATGCGGTCTCTTCGCCGTTGTCGGTATTTACAGACCCCGCACGACATCGACGGCCCGGTCGAGTTGGACGTCTCCGGATGCCGGTTGCCCGTCCGGGACGCTGCAATCGGGCTGCACGCCTTTGCCTTCGAGCAGTTCTCCCCGCCACGTGTACCAGGCTCTTGCCGGGATCCGGACATAGTAGCCGTGAGAGATCTTGTATACGCTGCAGCAGATCAGCCGGCCGGCAGTTTGGCCCCCGACTACCGGCGCCAGCTTGCGCTCTTGAGCGAAGGCGGCGATCCGCTCGCCGGCGCCGGTGGTGCTTTGATCCACTAGGAGCACCGTTCGCCCGTGGAATGGCTTGGCTCCCAGACGCTCTGTCACGATGCTCACCGAATCGTCGCGGAAGCCGAACTTCAAAGCGAGCAGAATCAAGGCGGCTTTCTGTGACGGGATTCGGTCGAAGGTGGCGAGGTCGACTGGCTGCGAGTGGCAACCTGGCCGCGCAGCTCGTTCACCGCGCGACTGGAGAAGGCTGAGATCAGTTGCACAGCGCCGACGTGCGAGCGGTCGATGAAGTTGTACGTGCGCGAGACGAGGTTCTGGCCGCCGGGAAGGCTGCTGTAGTTGTATGGAGAGTCGTTTGCGTGGTGGTTGTACCGGAGAAGCAGCCGGTTCGATGGGCTGATCAGCCAGTCAGCCCGCGCCGGCCTCCGGAGCATCCACCGGCGCGCGGGACCAGAGGCTCGTTCAATTGGGCGTCCGCCTATCGTTCTGACTGACGCCAGCGATACACGGGCGATGTTAGCCCGCCCTTTCCGGGATCGACACAGGTGACTCGCCAACTTTGGATCGCGCTAAGAAGTCTTTGGCTCGTGATCCGGTCCGCCTTTCCCCGATGGCCGGCAGTGCTCTAATCCTTTGAAGGTTGTTCGGCTCATTCGATGATATGTCCTTCCTGTCAGATTCTTGCGTTCCCAGCACTCACCTATTCGGAGGGGCCTTCCGTGACATTGCGCGACAAGTCCAGGAGGAAATCAACCCGTTGCTGTCTTTCTGAGTTTTTCGACTTGTTCGGTGGCACGCCTCTGGACATCATACAGATGACTTCCTGTGGGGAGAGGCCGGGCCCGGCACTATGCTCGCGCAAGTGCAGTGTCGACGTCAATGATCTCTGCCCTCATGGCTGCCCGTCGGTCCTGTTGACACTCATGCAGTACAGCTACGAATGGGATGACTTCGTCGGGCCACGTCTTTGACTAGGCCCTTCGCCGGGGCATGTAACTCGCACATTCCTTTCGGAGAGTCGGCAGCCCGGTTGACCCTGACCAATCAGAAATTGGTGGCAGAAACAAAGGGGAGGCCGAATAGGCGGGACCAAGCGCCCGTGGCGAGCCGCTGATACGCTGGGACGACGGTTCCGGCGACCCAATGATCGTTGGCCACGGCGACCACGACGGATGGACGCTTCCAGAGCGACACGATGACTGGCCAGGCGAGAAGTTGCTCATAGCAGATGAGTACAGCCGCCCGCTGGTCCCGAATGGCAACGACACCGGAGGCGAATAGATGAAGGTGCGCACCGTCTTGCTGGAACGGCTTCCACATTGCGATCGGAACAGGGATGCGCTGGCGCAAGACTGCGTTTTCGGCGCCTCGGATGACAACGGCGTTGTCGTAGGCGAAAGCGGACTCTGGGTCTCGTAGAGGGACGACGAGGCTTGGGCCACCGCGTAGCACTGCGATGGCGGCGGCCAAGTCGCCACTAGAGATGGGTTGCGCCGTTCCCCGTGATCGGGGCAATAGGGCTCCGACGATGACGGTCTTCCCGCTGGCCTGGAGGCGCGCGAGCGTCGGCCGCCAGAATGTATCGGTGGCGGCGGTCCACGTGGGAACGACGGTTTCGGGAAATACAATCACCTTTGCGTCCGTGGCGAGTGCCACCCGCTGGATCGATTGGGCGGCTGCGTACTCTGCGGTCGGACTGGTCCGTCCGTGGGCAATCGCGCCGAAATGGGTATTGACTGCAACCCAGTCCGTGGGCGCCAGCGGCAGTGGTGCACAGGTCGCATTGCAGAGGGCCGCCGAAGCGGCCAATCCTGGAAAGGCATAGCGAGGCCAGGCGGCAAGCAGCCCCGGCGCGAGGGTGCAAGCGGCCAGGCCCCACCATGCGGTGCCGGGAAACAGCAAGCCAGCGGCCGTAATCGGTGAGGCCCACCCAATGATCCCCAGCGGTGGGACCACGCCGAGTGCCAGTCCCAGCGGCGTACGCCACCAAGCCTGTCGGCTGCTGGCTGACCAGACTAACGGCCAGGGAGAGGCGATGAGCGCACACGCCACCACCCAAAAAGCCAATGCGGTCATTAGTGACACATCGGGACCGAAGAAGTTCCGGGCACACGGGACCAGCGGCCACAGTGCTCCGGCGTAATAGCCAATCGCTGATGAGTAGGTTGCCCGGCGCGTGGGCTGGCGCATGGCCATCGCCGGCATGGCGATCGACGCGACCAGGCCCAGCGGGTGCGCAGAAGATACCGCCAGCCCAATGGAGAACTCCGCGACGAAGCAGATCGAGGAACGGTGCATTGGAGCTTCAAAAGCAAAGAACTGGTCTCGCCCGGTTACGGATTGCGACCACTGGTACCGGCCCGAAGTAACGGCTATCGAAGCTTCGGTCGTTGTAGGACGAGGCCACCCACACCACGCCCGCGGACACCGCATAACGCCCGAAAGGCCAGTGCGTCAGCGGGCGGTGCTTGGTGTCCGCCGGCAATGGCGCCGAGTTTGGAACCCGAGCACCGTTGACGACGATGCCGTCGGCCAGCACGTCCACAGTGTCGCCAGTAGTCGCAACCACCGGCTTCAGCAATGGAGTCCCGCCGTCCGGGCAGGCGCCTGGCGCGCGGTATCCTCTTGTGATCGCCATGCTGGCAAAAGGCTCGACTGGGCAAAACTCCACTAGCTTTCCAGTGTCACTGGCGATGTACACACCTACTGGTAGCGATGGCGAGACATTTAACCGCAAGCCCAACCAACCGCAAATCTGGAAGAGGCCGACGCACGCGGCGACCGCGACGAGGCAACCGCGAATCAGTCGCCAAAAGCTATCCGACCGGCCACTGTTCATGTTCGCCTGCTCCGTTTTCCGCGTCGAATGCTGGCGGCGTATCAGGCTCCTTGCCTGCCGCGCCTCGCCGGGGCGCCACCAAATGGCAGTTCCGGACGATGACCTCATGCACCGTTCGCTGCACGCCGTCCTTCGCCGGTGTGAACTTGCGCTGCTCGATGCTGCCTTCCACGAACAGGTTGTCGCCCTTGTCGTAGGTAAGCGCGACATCGGCGAGATCCCCGTAGAAGGATAGGTTGTGCCAGTTCGTGTGCTTCTGCGTGTTGCCCTGGCTGTCTTTGTAGGCATATGTCTCGCCGAGCCTGACGTTCGACACCGGCGTTCCGGAGGGAAGGAATCGACGGACCGGCGCTGACGCCAGGTATCCTGCGACTTCAATTCGGTTCTTCTGCATGTCTGACTCCTATTTCAAGGCCCATTTCAGTAAGGAATCGGCGCTCGGCCGTCCCAGGCAAATCTGCTGTGCTCCCGAACAACTCGGGTTTGCTGATCCTATTCCGGGTCCGGTCAAGTGGGGACTGCGGAACGGGCTTTCCGTCCTCCAAGGTATAGAAGTTGGTGGGCGGCTCCAACGCGGCTCGCGATGTCAGTTCCGGATCCAGAAAATAGAGCATCTGCGTCCCCAGAATCGGATGATGGCCGCTGACGAAGATCAGCATTTGGCCCGGAGCGACGATGCGCTCGGAGGTCTTATCTCCGCGCTTGGTCGGCGGCTTCAGTCGCAGCACCTCGTCGGGCGTCATTAGCGGCCGCTCGATGTGGTCCACGCTGGCGTTGACGTGGCCCATGATCGGCGAAAACCGCGACCCGCTGAAGTTGTAGGTGGCCTTCGGTACCGTGGCGGTGCCGGTCATCTTGCTTAGCAGGTCGGCAGTTTCGAATTGGTTGGGCGCGAAGGCGATGCGAACATGGCAGTTTGAGACAATGCTCTCGTTGTTGCCATACGCGTCCACGATCTGCCGAATGTCCTGCGTGATCAGGTACGCCTTCAAGCCATAGCCCGCCATGTAGGACAGGGCATCCGCAAAGACCTCCATCCGGTTCAGCGACGGGAACTCGTCGATGAGTAGCAGCAATCGGTGACGGTTTGTTTTCTGTTCCGACCCCTCGAACACCATCTTCTCCGTGAGGCGGTTTACCGTCATGGTGAACATCAGGCGGATCAGCGGGCGTAATCGAATCTTGTCGCTCGGTGGAACCACCAGATAGAGAGAAACCGGGCGCTCGTAATTGACCAGATCATCGATGGTGAAGTCGCTGGCTGAAGTATTCATGGCCACCAGTGGGTCGCTGTACAGCGTCAGCGCCGTCTTGGCCGTAGAGAGGACGCCGCCGAAGTCCTTCTCTTCCTTGTCGAGCATCTCCTGCACCTTCTCGCGAACCACAGGATGGGTCACGGTGCGCTCGCCCGTCCGCATGCGCCAGCTATGTTGGAACCCAGGGTCGTGCTCGAAATTGAGCAACTCGGCCAGCGTTTCGCGGAAGCTCGTACCCGGACGGGTGAACACGTGAGCCAGGTCGGCAAGGCACGCGACGCGTCCTCCCAGTTCAGCTTCGTAGCAGACGTGCAGGATCATGCCGGTTGCGATGGACGCCGCGGCGTCCTGCCAATAGCGTTCCTGCGGACTATCCTCACCGGTACGAACGATCATGTTGGCGATGTTCTGAGCGTCGCTCACATCACGCAGCGTGAAAAGGCGGACCTCGCCCAGTGGGTTGAAACGCGAACTGGCCTTCTCCTCCACTGGGGAGAACTTGAAACAGAGATGCCCCTGCTTGGCGCGGAACCCCGCCGTCTTCGCCCAGTTCTCGCCCTTGATGTCATAGATGACCGCGCTTTCGGACCACGCCAGCAGCGACGGAATGACAAGGCCCACTCCCTTTCCACTGCGCGTGGGCGCAAATGCCAGGAGGTGCTCCGGACCGTCGTGTCGCAGGTAGCGCAGCCGGCGGTGGCCCTCGGGACACCAGCCGCCCACATAAACGCCCCCTCTGGCGGTCAGGAGCCCTGTCTCGCGGATGTCCTCTTCACTCGCCCACTTGGCGGACCCGTGGAGATGCTCGGCATTTTCCGTCAGTTGGCGCGTGCGGCGATTCGTGATCAGGAAGAAGACGCCGACGCAGAGGAAGCTGCCGGCGAATACGATCATTTCGCCTTCGAAGAACGGGCGACGGATCTGCATGTCTTGTGAGGTGGAATAGTGCCACCCCCAAATGACC
>Ga0182021_10000227_pt1 | contig 56422 bp, 52 predicted proteins | sample 612E3MmetaG_FD_120493 | JGI IMG/M metagenome (GOLD analysis project Ga0182021, IMG submission 120493) | Permafrost microbial communities from Stordalen Mire, Sweden - 612E3M metaG (Illumina Assembly) | ecosystem: Environmental > Terrestrial > Soil > Wetlands > Permafrost | place: Sweden...
CAAGTTGAAGCAATAATTATTCATGAACTTGCTCACATAAAACGCTATGATTTTATACTCAATCTTATTCAGACATTGATCGAGACAATTTTCTTTTATCATCCGGTTGTTTGGTGGGTTACATCAACGATCGACAGCGAAAGGGAAAATTGCTGTGATGATTTAACATTAAAATTATGCGGCGGCTCTCTTGTCTATTTCAAAGCGCTGTACAACTTGCAGCAGATATGCTCGGAAGAAAATGAATTAGCGCTTGCTGCAATAGGAAAGAAAAATCAATTATTCAGGAGAATAAATAGAATGACAACCAAAAACAAAAATACATCGTTTGGCGTTAAGTTCGCCGCATTCACCGTTTTACTTTTAGTAATGACGGCAGTATCAATTTATTCTTCCTCGTCGGCAAAAGAGAATCCACACGGATTAACAATCTCCTCTTTCATAAATCCGGTTACATCATTAAATGATGCCGCATCTTTCAAGAATCCGGTTGGAGACATCAGCCCGATGCACGATACAACATCACTAAATAAAGGAAAGCGTACTTTGAAATTTTATGATGACGTTAACAATGAGGAGAAGAAATTCAAAGCAAAATTAAATGATGGCAAGCTGGAGGAATTATATATTGACGGCGAAAAAGTATCAGAAAAAGATCTAAATCAATATGAAAATAAAATAAGCCAGCGTCTTAACGAATATGATTCAGCAATGGTAGAGTTCCGTAGTAATATGAAAAAACACAAAGAAGAAATGAAACAGTTTAAGGAGAAGATGAAAAAATTCAGAGGAAGCTATGGTTATAATCATAACTTTGATTTCGATTTTGCCATTACACCTATGCCTCCGATTGAATTTGATACAACCGAATGGAAAGATATTATGAAAGATGTTCAAAAAAATCTTCACGAAAGTTTTGCAAATCATTCATTTCACATTCCGTCTATTCCGCCGATTCATATTCCCCCAATAAACATTCCTCCGATTCATATCCCACGTATCGATTGGAATAGTACAATGGACTGTGATTCATTTGATAATGAAGCATTCAAGGAATCTATGAAGGAATGGAAAGAAAAGATGAAGGATTTCAAATTTGATAACGAAGCATTTAAGGAATCCATGAAAGAGTTGAAAAAAAATATGAAAGATTTCAAATTTGATACGGAAAAGTTTAATGAAGACATGAAAAAGAGCGGTCTTAACAGCAAGGAATTTAGAGAAAGTATGGCAGAGCTTAAAAAGAATATGGGAAAGTTGAAGGAAAGATTAAAGCCATTAAAAAGATTTATGCGAGAGACTAAAGAGGAGCTTATAAAAGATAATCTTTTAGAGCCGGGTGATGATCTTGAAGATTTTATTCTTTCAAAAGACGAAATGAAAGTGGACGGAAAGAAAGTATCGCCGGAACTTTATAAAAAATATCTTGAGCTTTACAAAAAACATTTTGGAAAAGATATAGGCGAGGAAAAATTTAGGATTAATGATTAAGCCCCACCTTTGTCCTTGCCAAAGGGGAGGATATCTTTCCCTTCCCTTTGGGAAGGGATTAAAGCGATGGGCTGTTTAAACTCACCAAAGTTTCTTTTATTAAATCCTCAATTGAAATATCCGGATTGCCGTCTGTGATTGCTCTTACTGCTCTTTCAGCAACTTTTTGATTGTAACCAAGATTAACCAAAGCGGTTATAGCATCATAGCGAATCGTTGAAGCGCCCGCTTTTAAATCTTCACTGCTGTCTGAAACTGAATCTGCTTTGTCTCTTAGTTCAACCATTAATCTCTCTGCAGTTTTTCTTCCTATGCCGGGAATTGAAACAAGCCGTGAAATATTTCCCGTTCTTAATGCTTCTTTCAGATCTTCAATTTGAATTCCGGACAAAATACTCTGGGCAGATTTAGGTCCAATTCCGCTAACGCTGATCAGCAATTCAAACATTTCCTTTTCTGCAAGCGTATAAAATCCATACAAATCCATCGCTGATTCCCGCACGCTTAAATAGGTATAAAGAGAAACCTCTTCTTTGTCTGAAATTTTTTCAAATGTGCTGATCGAAATGTTAACAAGATAACCAACGCCGCCTACATCAACTAAAAGCTTTGTTGGCTTCTTAGAAATAATTTTACCGCGTAAGTAGCCGATCATTTTGAAATAAGTATTTAGTAGTTAGTATTTAGATATCAGAAAATACAATTTGTTAATCAATAACTCTATCTGGATTTTCTAAAATAAACTCTTTCCAATTTTTGCTTTTCTTGGTAAACGAATTTACTTTGAACGCATGACAGATAGCAACAGCAAGTGCGTCGCTTTCATCAAATTTCATTTTTGTTTTACGGATGGCAAGAAGTTTTTTTATCATATACTGCACTTGTTCTTTCGATGAAGCGCCGTTTCCCACTACCGACTTTTTTATTTCACGAGGAGAATATTCTTTCATCGGAACTTCATTATGAATCGCCGCCAGCATTGAAACTCCGCGCGCGTAACCGATCTTGAGTGCCGATTGAACATTCTTTCCGTAGAATGCTGTTTCAAGTGCAAACTCATCTGGATGGAATTGTTTAATTAGCTTATCTAATTCATCATAAATTATTTGAAGACGCGGGGACATTTCTTTAGTGGGGGGAATTTTTATAATTCCCGCTGAGACATATTTCAGTTCATTGCTCTCAAAATCAATGATGCCGTAACCTGTGAAGATTGTACCGGGGTCAACGCCGAGTATTCTCATATTATTTTTATTGTCATATATTCTTTTGCCATTTCGAAGGAGTAAAACTACTGAGAAATCCTTTAGATTTCTCGTCAGATAAAAGCGGACTCGAAATGACAAAATGATTCCGTATTCTAATCTACAAAATCAGCATTTGTAAAAACATTTTGGAGATCATCGCTTTCTTCAATAGCCTCGATCAACTTCATTAACTTTTCAGCATCTTCTCCTTTTACAGGAGTTAAATTTTTTGCTGTCCAATGCAGCGAAGCGTTTTCTACAGTTAGCTTTTTGTCAATCAACATTTTTCTAACATGTTCAAAATTTTCAAGCGTTGTTGTCACTTCAAAAAAATCTTCTTCCGTGCTAAGATCATCTGCTCCAGCATCAAGAATAATTTCCATCATTTCGTCTTCAGGCTTTCCAACGCGTTTAACAGTAATAACTCCTTTACGCTCAAACATCCATGCGACGGATCCGGTCTCGCCCATATTACCGTTTCCTCTACTAAAGATATGACGAATCTCCGCAACAGTTCTATTTTTATTATCGGTTGCAACTTCTACAAGAATTGCTACACCGCCAGGTCCATATCCTTCATAGATTAATTCGGAGATTTGTGAACCTTCAAGTTCACCTGTGGCTTTTTTAATTGCGCGTTCAATATTATCGGCGGGCATGTTGGCAGCTTTTGCGTTATCAATTGCAAGACGTAATCTGGGATTTCCATCGGGATCGCCGCCGCTTTGTCTTGCGGCAATAGTAATTTCCCTAATTAATCTTGTAAATATTTTCCCCCGTTTTGCATCAAGAGCACCCTTCTTTCTTCTAATTGTTGCCCATTTAGAATGGCCTGACATAAAAGTATCCGTCTATTATTGGTTACTATTTTTCTACAATAATATTTTCTTTAACATGAATGTCTTTCAGACGAATTTGAGGATAAGTTTTTCCGTCTTTTCGAACAGATTCTATTGTATATACAATATCAACCAAATTTTTTTCTTTATCAATGTGAGTGGCAAACGAGCCAAGATTGAATCCAATTGCATCAAAAACTTTGTCGTTTCCGTTCTGTTTAAGGCTTGTTACTATATGATTCGACCCAACAATTTTTGGCGTATAGACGAGACTAACATTCTCACTTAAAAATACCGGGCGCATATTGCCTGGTCCAAACGGTGCAAACTGATCAAGGACTCTAAGAAATTTAGGAGATATTTCTGAGAAAGAAAGTTTAGCATCAATATTAATTTCGCGAACAATATTTTCTGAAGTCATATTTTGTTTCAGCACTGCATAAAATCTTTTCTTAAATTCATCAAGTTTTTCTATTTCAACAGCAAGACCGGCCGCTGCTTCATGTCCTCCGAATTGAAGTAGCAAATCATCGCAGTTCTGAAGTGCTTCATAAATATTAAATCCCGGAACACTTCTGGCTGATCCTTTTGCAACGCCGTCAATTGTTGTCAACATCACCGCCGGGCGATGAAATTTTTCAACAAGACGTGAAGCAACTATTCCGATTACACCAGGGTGCCAATCTTCATAATGCAAAACAATTCCTAGGTTCGCATCAAAATCTATATCGGAATCAACAAGCTGCATTGCATGAGAGAAAGTCATTTCATCAATCTTTCGTCTCTCAATATTTTCATCTTCCAGAACTTGTGCAAGCTCCAAAGCTTTTTTAGGGCTGTCGGTTGTAAAAAGTTCTACTGCGCGGATCGCATCGCCCAATCTTCCTACAGCATTAATGCGGGGTGCAATCGTGAAAACAATTTGTCCCGCGCTCAAATTTCCCGGTTCCATTCTTGCGTTTTTTATCAATGCCAATATTCCCGGTCGCGGATTTGTGTTTATAAGATCAATCCCTTCTTTAACAAGAATTCTGTTTTCGTCCATCAAGGGAACTATGTCTGCTGCACCAGCAAGGGCAACAAGATCAAGATATTTTAATGCCATATCTTTCTTGCCGATTCTTTCGCCCACAGCAACTGCAAGTTTGAACGCAACTCCTGCTCCTGATAAATGTTTGAAAGGATAAGTGCACCCGGGTTTGATCGGATCGAGTACGGCGTATGCATCCGGTAAAATATCTTTTGGCTTATGATGATCGCAAACAATTGTTTCTATGCCGAGTTTTTTTGCGTGAGCAATTTCTTCAACAGCAGTTATTCCGCAATCAACTGTTATAAGAAGATTTATTCCACGCTCTTTTAAAATATCTATGCTTGTAATTGAAACACCATAACCTTCGGTGATACGATTAGGAATATATGTTTCAACTTTTGCGCCGAGTTCTTTTAGGAACAAATACATCAATGCAGCAGAGCATGTCCCGTCAACATCGTAATCTCCGTAAACACAAATTTTTTCGTTTGTAGTAAGAGCTTGAATAACACGCTGGGTGGCTTCATGCATTCCATTCATTAAGAAGGGATCATGAAGAGACTCAAGCGAAGGACGGAAAAAAGATTTGGCTTCAAAGAAATTTGTTATGCCGCGCTGCAGCAACAGATTAGCAATCACACTTGTAACACTTAAACTATCTGAAAGAGTAAGAACGGATTTATCATCCGCTGTTTCTTTCACCTTCCAGCTTTTTGTTTGCATGGCGTCTTCCGCGAAGGAGAACACCAAATGATTCGTGTTTATAAGCCGAATTTTGTTCCCGGCAAAAGCCGGGCAGCAGTTATTTATCTTGTCCCAAAATTACTTTCGGGATCCAGCGGTCTACCCGAAGGATTTCAAGGCGAACAACCTTGTCCCGAGAAAACCTCGGGAAACCTTCTGCTTGACCTTGCACCAAGTGGGGTTTGCCCTGCCTTCAATATTACTATTGAAGCGGTAGGCTCTTACCCTGCCTTTTCACCCTTATCCCGATTTACATCGGAACGGTATTTTTTCTGTGGCACTTTCCGTGTACCGAAAAAATCAGTACCCCGGGAGTTACCCGGCACTTCGTTCTGTGGAGTTCGGACTTTCCTCCCCCGGCTTTCGCCGGAGGCAACTGCTCAACACGAATCATTAACTGTTCTTCTACTTCTTTTATTTATTAATAAATTATTTTTTCACTTGTGATAAATATAACAAAAAAGAGCTGAGTAAGCATTAGCAAAAAAAAGGGGGAATTGTTACTTAGCCAAAAATGATTAAGTAATTAGAGTGATATGTTTCACTCTACCACATGCAAGTCAATTGGCAATAAATTGGCTACACCTTGACGAGCAAATGTATCAAAAACCAGTACGGACATAGTATCAACAGGGTAACCATCGGAACCTATATATGCTGTTCTGTAAGGTAAAAATATTTCTGATTGCTCTTCTGTTGTAGAATTTCTAATCATTAAATATCCATCAAACTTGAGATAGTTTAATCCAGATGTACTATCATATTGTACAATGTTTGTTTTTTTAAAGTGCATACCGGATTGAATCTTATTATAAACTAGATTCCCTTTTGAAATTTCGAGTATGTATCCATTCACATAAGTCTCAGAATGGATAACGGTCAACAAGAATCTTCTAAGCGAGCTCTGATATGCGATTTTCCTGTTTTCTTCCCATTGTTTTATCTGATTATCGCTTTCCGGATTAAGGTCGGAAAATTTTGGATAAAATTCATCAATGACATATCCCCCATTTTGTTCGCTATACTGAAAATGGATCAATTTACATTCAATTTTAAAACCGAGTGCTTTGTTTATAACCATTATCGGTTTTGAACATTTTGCCTCGAGATACAGATCGTTTCTCTTTATGAAAATAATGTCATCAATATTTTCAATAGTACACTCTTTACTAAAATCCGTTAGCCCAAGAAAATATTTTTTAAAAATTTCCCGGTAATCTTTTTGTTCTTTTAGATAAGCATCGTATTCGTCCGATTGTTCAGTAATTGTAATTATATTCATTTCGATTGGTTTACTTTTGAGAAAGAAATATTTTTGAATGTTTGATTCCGGGGGTATTTCAATTTTTTGAAGAATTAGTTCATATCCGATCTGGGAAATTACCAACGTGTATTTTCCCTGGGGAATTTTGTTGATTTTGTAATTGCCATTTTTATCAGTCAGAGTGCCGATAGATGTTTGAGATAAGTAAACGCTTACAAAAGCTAACGGTTCATTCGTTTTGGAGTCTGTAACTTTTCCCTCTATTGAGTATAAATTTTGCGAGAAAGATTCAGCGGTAATTAACAATGTTGTTATAAAAATTGCGAAAATAGTTTTTGTGAGTGACATAAACCACCCCGTTTATTATCTATTATAAACTAACGCTCTAAGTTAAGTAATTCGGTGCAAAAAAGATTAAACGGCTAAAGACATATAGCCCTAGTTGCTCATCAGATTGGTAATAAATCTCAAATTTTTTGATGATGAGTTTGACATGGTGATCTTTGCTATTGCAGTTAATGGAACGGCTAAGAACATTCCTACAATACCCCAAATGTATCCCCACACTAATAACGAAAGTAAAATTACGAGCGGGTTAAGACCCAGACGGTCGCCGAAAATTTTAGGTTCAATAATATTTCCAATAATATTCTGCGTTACAATTATCACTGCAGCAACTACTGCCGCATACCCGAACGATTCATACTGAACGAGCGCCATTAACGAAGGCATTATTACAGCGAAGACAGAACCAACATTCGGAATGAAGTTAAGCAGAATGGCAAATGCCGCCCATATAATGAAGAACTCAATTTTGAACAACCACAAAATAATTCCGACCAATAAACCAACCGATAAACTGATCAAAAATTTTGTAACAATATATCTTTGTACTTGTTCGGTAATATCTTTAAATGTCTTCCGGAGTTTTAACTCGCGTTGAATTGTAAGTGTCTCAATCACTTCATCCCGGAAGTCTTCAGAATCTTTATCTTTTGTTGTTTTGAGTTCTTTCTTTATTTGCTTGAGCGAAGATTTTATTTCGCGCTCAACATAACGCATTCTTATAGCTTCAAAAATTTTATTATGTCCCGTATTAATAAATATAAAAAAGAAAAGAATCAGCAGAACGGATGCGGCAATAGTTAAGGTTGAGGAAAAAACTCCGCTAGCCAAACCTCCAATATCAACCGATTGAAGAATCTTCGATATATCGAAGTGTGTTAACAATCTGTTCTTTAATCCGAGTGATACTGCAGATGTACTTATAATGTGATTAAGCTTCGCTTCGAACATTGGCAGCTTTACACTGAAGGTAACAAACCTATCAATAATAACTTTCGATATCCCGTAAAACATAGATACTGTTAAAAAAAGATCAATAAAAATTATAAACGGCATCGGTATTTTTTTAGATTCAAAGAAATTATTCAGCGGCTCGAAAAAAAAGAACATGAAATATGCAATTACAAGCGGAATAAAAATGTGTTGTAATTCTTTAAGGACAAAAAAGATTATAAACAATCCCAGAATAGTTACAAAAAATTTAATTGTTGGGTCGCTTAAGGGCTTTTTCATTTCTTTATTGTTATTATTTACTTAAATAAAAATACCAAAAAATGAATTTATATAACGTTTATTTTTGGTAAATTCGGAATGTGTTTCATTACACATTTCTGGGCAATGAACATGCGTATATTTCAGTTCCGTGATTGTGTTTAAGCAGAATAAATAGGTTGGATACAAATTTCAGTAGTAGTAATGTTTAATTAATTTTCGGTTCAATGGATCACAAGAAAAAAATAGCCTCTCCTAATAGAGTAGTGTATTATTTGATTTTAGCCGCTGGGTTATTTATGTCGCTTGCTGTTCTCTACGGTTTATTTATCGGTTTAAGAATAAATTTTATTTACACATCTCTTCTCGATTCTTCTCTGGAAATAAAAAGTAATGTTGCCAAAGCTCGTTCCGAATTTCTGAAAGAACCCGGAGCTCAAACACCAGCAACTTTTAGACAAGCAATGGAATATCTTGATGTTGCAGAGCTTAATGCAAGATCTTTGCTTGAAGAAAAAGAACGTCTCAATATAATCTCAATCCCTATTAATAAGGTTGCACTTTCCGAGGAAGTTCAGAAACTACAGGCGCTATTGCTAAATTATCGCGGACTATCGAGTAAAGTTTCATCGAAAGATTCAACTCAATCAAAAGCTAATATTCTTCAAGAGTGGGAATCTCTTTATTCTAATGTGGAAACCCAAAGCAACAAAGTAGAAAAGGAAGTAAGAAATGTTCTTGGGTCTTTTGTAAAAATTTTCCGCGTAACCCAATTTGGTCTTGCTGCCTTAAGTTTAATTCTTTGTTTTATCACGATAATAATTGTTTATCGGTCGGAAAAACAACATAACCTTTACACAAAAAAACTGGTAGGTACAAGTCTAGACCTTCAAAAAGGATTGCATCGAACAACAAAAGTTCAAGAAGCTCTAAATGAAAGTCAGCGTAAGTTAAATACTCTTGTTCAAAATCTGCCCGGAATGGTTTACCGCTGCAAATTGGGACAAGTGTGGGAATTAGATTATGTAAGTCCAAAATGTTTTCAAATTACCGGTTACAAAGCAGAAGAATTGATCGGAAATAAAGTAATTTCTTATTACGATAGTATGATTAATAAAGAGGATCGGCGAAAAGTTATAGAGCAAATTCATAAAGCGGTAGAAGAAAAAAAACCATATCAACTTGTTTATCGAATTAATACCGCAGTCGGTTACGAAAAATGGGTTTGGGAACAAGGGGTTGGTATATTCTCTGATTCGGAAGATGAACTTATTGCGCTTGAAGGATTTATAACAGATATAACAGAACAGAAAACTGTTGAAGACCAGCTTTCACTTCAGAGCAATGCTCTTGAGGCGGCCGCAAATGGAATTGTTATTTGCGATAAAGACGGAACGATAATGTGGGTTAACACTGCCTTCACAAGTTTAACAGGTTATTCAATAAATGAAGTCCTCGGCAAAAAAACAAGCATTCTTAAATCCGGTGTTCATGACGATAATTATTACGCATATATGTGGGGTAAGATTAACGTGGGTGAGACGTGGCGCGGTGAAATTGTAAATAAAAGAAAGGGCGGAACTAATTATTGGGAAGAAATGCAAATAACCCCGATTAAAAATTCCAGAGGAGAAATAACAAATTTTATTGCAATCAAGCAGGATATAACAGAGCGCAAGAAAGCGGATGAATCCTTAAGGGAAAGTGAACTCAGATTTAGAGGACTATATGAAAATGCTACAATAGGAATTTATCGTTCTACACCCGAAGGTAAAATTTTACTTGCAAATCCAACGCTTATTAAAATTGCCGGTTATGATTCTATTGATGAATTAACTAATCTTAATGCGAAAAGTACCTATGCAGATCCCGAAACACGAGAAATTTTCAAGAACGAGATTGAAAAGAATGGAAAAATTTTCGGGCTTGAATCTAAGTGGAAAAAGAAAGACGGGACTATAATTTATATTCGCGAGAGCGCTCGAGCTGTTAAGGATAACGAAGGGCGTGATCTTTATTATGAAGGAACGATAGAAGATATTACTGACAAAAAATTTACTGAAGAAGCATTGATAGAAGCAAAAGAGCACGCAGAACAATCTGACCGTCTTAAGTCTGAGTTTCTAGCGCAGATGTCTCACGAAATTCGAACACCGCTAAATGTTATCTTAAGTTTTACCGGAATGATGAAAGACGAACTTCAAGATAAGGTTGATGAAGAATTAGCAAAAGGATTTGATGTAATCAATGAAGAAGGAAAAAGAATAATGCGCACGGTTGAATTAATATTGAATATGTCCGAACTTCAAACCGGGTCATATTCCTACCGCGCAAAACATTTTGATCTTCTTAATGATATTATTCAGAAACAGTTTAAGAATTTTCGGCCAATAGCAGAAGCAAAAAAAATAATTTTCAAAATCAACAATCCTGGTGTAGATACAACAATTGAAGCTGATGAATATTCGACTAATCAAATTTTTCTTCATTTAATTGACAATGCTATTAAATACACTCATAAAGGAAAAGTTGAAATTACAATCAACCGCAACCCGCGAAATAATTTATATGTTGATGTTGCCGATACCGGAATAGGAATTGCAGAAGAATATCTTCCAATGCTTTTTACTCCATTCTCCCGCGAAGAACAAGGATATACTAGAAATTTTGAGGGGAATGGACTGGCTCTTGCCCTAGTAAAAAAATATTGCGAGCTTAACGGGGCGGAGATCAAAGTATCAAGCATTAAAGGAAAAGGAACAACATTCAGAGTAACTTTTCCAAACCACAATTAATTTTTTTTTTTTGATTGGGAATAGTATGAAATTAAACAACGCTATTATTCTATTATTGTTTTTCTTTTCATCAATTTCATTTGCTCAGGATGATCTTGAATCAACAACGATTGTGAAAGTCGGAAATAATCCACCGGTTTTTACAACTCAATCACTTTCCGGTAAAACATTTTCATCAGATGAGCTGAAGGGTAAAGTTGTACTTATCAACTTTTGGGCAACGTGGTGTCCGCCATGTAAAGCTGAACTTCCTCTACTACAAAAATATATTTATGATAAGATTAAGGATAATAACTTTGCGGTACTCTGCATTTCACGCGGGGAAAAAGATGATGTTGTAAAAAAGTTCATACAGCGAAATAAATATACGTTCCCGGTTTATCTTGATCCTGAAACAAAAACATATAACTTGTTTGCGAGTAAATATATTCCCAGAAATTTTGTTATAGGAAAAGATGGAGGGGTAAAGATAGCTACCGTTGGTTTTAGTAAAGAAGAGTTTTATAAAATGATAAAACTGATACAGAAGGAATTAAAAAATTGATGTGAATGAAAGGTTTTATAAAGCGCACGTATATTATTTTTTTAATATTTAGATCTAGATTACTTTTCTAATACAACCTCAACACTGCCAGCAGAAATATTTTTGATAAATCCTTTTTCAATTAATGTCTTGTTCGTTTGAGTAATGATAAATTGATAAAACCAAACAAACCATTCTCTGAAAGAGGTTTGTTCTTTATAGACAGAGTTTAAGTAGAGTTTTACTAATAATGGTCGATTTCTTTCAAGATAGTTTAGCAGATCCTGTGTTATAATAAAAGCAAGCTCTTCAAGTTTTTTTTGATCTACCGCATTAATTAACAAGAAGGATAATTTTCTGTTCTTAACAAATTGATCTATTTCTTTTCCTGTCAATTTTTGATCATCTACATTAAATTTATTTCCGTAGGCATTGATTATATGCTTACCAATTTGTTCATATCTATCACAATAAAGTCCAAACGGCTCTTCACCGCTTTTATTTTGATTTTGTAATAAAGCTAAATAATATCTGCTGCTGCCTCTTTGTGGCGGAAATGATTTAATAAATTTTTCTTCAATAAATTTCATCTGCCAATAATTATATAGAACATTTCCAAGAACAAATATAGATGAGTTTTCAAAAGGAATGTTTTTGAAAGAAGATATTTTTGAATATGCCGATTTAATTTTCTCAAATCTATCTATCGCTATACCGCTTATCTCGCGTCCAAGTGAATCGGCAGTACTCTTAATTATTTTTCCTTCCTCTTTATCAACTATCATACATGTCGGAACAAAATTTCCATTGTTTGTTTTTTTAATTAACCCCTCACCGAAAAGATCGTTTATGCGTATGTTATAAATGCTGTCGTTCATATTAAAATGTTCTTTTATCTTTTCCGCGGTGAAATTATAATGCAGAAGAAGTAGTATTTCTTTTAGATGATCTTTCTCAAGATTAATAGGCGGAGTTAAAAAACTGTTTGATATGATTCTGATCTCAAAATTACTCTGAAGAATATCGGAAATATTTTTTTTACTGCTACACGCTGTAATTAAAAAAAGGATTGAAACAATAATAATATTTTTCATTTTATCAGCCCTTGTAACCAATCAATAACGAGGAACCAAAACTCGTATCTTTTCTTTCAATCTTTTTAATCCCAGAACTGGTTAGCCAATCTTTCATCTCAGATTCAGTATAAGTGTCTCCTCTTTCTGTTCCAACAAGCATATTCAAAGCAAAGAAAGCGCCGCCCGCCGGTTCCGTTCTTTCTTCGTTCATGATCCAATCTTTAATTACAATTTGACCGTTGGTGTTCAGCGAGTTATAACATTTTTTAATCAGCATTTTATTTTCTTCAAAACTATTTATATGAACTATCGCCGAAAGAAAAATCAAATCATAACCATTCCCGAAATTATCTGTAAGATAATCTCCGTTAATCAACTCGATTTTATCGTTCAGTTTTTCATCATCAATATATTTTTTTGTAATTGGTATAATGTGCGGTAGATCGAAAACAACCGCGCTCATTTTTGAATTCTGTTTTGCAAACTCCATTGAAAATGCCGCCGATCCGCCGCCGATATCCAACATGCGGTTTACATTTGAAAGTTTAAGCATCAGAGAAATAATTTTTGCTTCTTTAACTCCACGGTAATGCATTGCTGCTATAAATGCTTCAGACCAATTGATCCCACGGGGTGATGGTTTCCGTTCTGCGACTGATGTCCCGGCTTTTACTGATTCAGTTAACGAACCCCATGTATCCCACAAACCTAGTGAATGATAAAGGCTGCCCATGAATTCCGGTTTACCTTTAACTAAATATTGCGATGCATTCTCACAGTTATAAAATTTTCCGCGGACTTTACGTAGGAATCCCAATGCTACAAGCGCATCCATCAAACGATCCGTCGCACGTTCATCTGCATGGATCTTTGCGGCTACTTCTTTTGAGAGCAACATATGTTTGTCAAGTATTGTGAATAGATCAAATTCAATTGCAGTTAAAAGAATTCTGCTCTGCTGAAATGAATTTGCAAGCAAACGGATTTCTTCCGGTTTTAAATAATTGTTTTGAGTGTTCATTTTATATCTTTTTATAATAATTAAATTCTTCTTCTAAACCCTTCACCAAGAACTTCGTGAACATTAAAGATCATTACGAATGCTTTCGGGTCTGCCTGGCGGACAACATCAACAAGTTTAGTTATTTCGCGGAGGGAAACAACAGTCAAAACCATTTCGCGTTCAACGTTTCCATAAATTCCCCGTGTTTTAACTGCGGTGGCTCCGCGTCCTAATTCAGTTACAATCGCGTCAGTAATTTTATCGAAGTGATCGGAAATAATATAAACCGCTCTAGCGTAGTCAAGTCCTTCTATTATTATATCAATTAATTTGGAAGAAATGAAAAGTAAGAACACTGCATAAAAAGTTAAAACAAGCGCCGGGCGATCGGGCGAAAGATTTTTTATATCTATTATAAATCCGGCAATTGCAATAACAATAATATCTGTGAAGATTATTGCTTGCCCGGGCTTAATGCCAAATTTTTTTTGCATGATCGCCGCGATTATATCTGTTCCGGCAGTTGAACCCTTAAATTTGAAAATGATTCCCAACCCTAAACCTAATAGCACCGCGCCAATTAAAATCAAAAAGAAAAAATCATTCTTATACAAATCCTTTATGGTTGCGGAGTTCTGTAAACGGATGAAAGAAAAACCGGGAATGTCTCCGCGAAAAAAATCTATAAAAAATGAGCTCAGTGAAAAACCAACAAAGGTTTTAAGACCAAAATCTTTCCCTAATTCTTTCAGTCCCCAAATAAATAAAGGAATATTCATTATCCAGATCAAGACGCCGACAGGGATTTTGTTGCCCGACAAATAATGAACCGCCATTGCCAATCCGCTTACTCCGCCGGGAACAACGCGTGCATCAACCAGGAACACTCCGATGCCGGTTCCCATCATTGCGGCACCGAGAACAATTGCCGTGTAATTTACTAATGCGTTGTCTCTCAAATATTTTTTAGTCATAACAAAATAATTTTTGTTCTTATTTAAAAATAATGAGAATTGTTGCCGCTTGAAAGGAAATGTTCTTAAAGTTTTCCGTCGCGGTAAAGCATCTGGGTTTTAATTCGTAGCAGCTGGCGTTCAATTATTAGATCTGCAAAACGTTCAGGAATAGTTATTCGGTTCTTTGAGTGGAGTATTTCGCTAACTTTAGATTCGCTAACATCAATACGGTACATACTATTCAGAAAGCGCTCATAATCTTTAGACATTAATTCGGTTACCTTGTTGATTAGATGTTCACGGATACCCGCAAGATCATTAACTGCCGGTAAAGATTCTTTCTCTAAAGAAAAATCTTTGTGAAGTTTTTCAATAAGTGATGGGTATAATTCGTTTTCGTCCATTTAATATTCTGAGCGAAGCGAAGAATCTCTCAACGTCCATGTGTTAGGAGATTCTTCGTCGCAAAGCTCCTCAGAATTTAATATTAGTACTTATACTTCAACCATTTAACTACTTCAGACCATTTGGGTTTTTTACCCGTTCGTAAAATTCCAATTCTATAAATCTTACCTGCTACAGGAAAGATTGCGATAAATGTTACTATGTTAATAAGTATTGCCAATCCAAGATGCCACATAGGAACGCCGACTAAAGTCATTCTTGCAGGCATTACTATAATAGATGCAAACGGAAATAGTGAAGCAATCTCTGCAATCGGTCTGTTAGGATTATCCATCATAGACATAGCAATAAAAAACGGAATCATAATTAACATCAGAAGCGGCATCGCTCCGCTTGCCGCATCCTGCGGGTTATCAAAAATGGCTCCAAGCATTGCATATAGACCGATAAATGTTAAAAGTCCGATGAAAAAGTTTATCAGCATATAAATAATTACAGTAGAACTAATGCTGAAAACAAACTCTTTAGGAAGCATAAAAATTGAAGTAGACATAATAAGAATTATAGGAGAAAGCCAAATGGCCATCTGTATAACTCCGGTAAGAGATGCACCAAGTATTTTGCCTGTCATCAATTCTGTGGGACTAACCGAAGAGAGAATGACTTCGACAATTCTATTCCCTTTCTCTTCTATTACCGATTGCATTGTCATCTGGCCAATCATAATCATGCTAAAATAGAGTAAGAAAGTGAATAGATATGCAAGCACAAGGTTGCCATATCCTTCTTCCTTAAACCCCTCTTCTTTAGATACTTTGAATCCCGTGAAGTCGACATTGATTCTTGCAAAATCAAGATCATCTTTTGAAAGTGATTTATTATTAAAGTAAAAATTAATCAAAGTGTTGTTTATCGGACCGCCAAGCTCTCTGAACAAAGTTATGTTTTTAGAACTCTTTGAGTAGTACTCAACTTTTTTATCTTTCATTGCCGAGGCGGGGATATAAACAATTCCGCCGATCTTTTCATCGAGCAACATTAGCTTTTTCTCATTAAGATAATTCTTTACCTCGTCTCGTGACATTGTCAAATAGCTAAAAACATAATTGCCATTTTTAACCAAATCTGCCGTTGACATTTCATTCTGAAATGCGGTGGTCATTCCCGAAGTTTCTGAGATAATATCAATTTTCAAATTTTTCGTTTCGCTTGTATAAAGAAGCGCTTGGATACCGAGTATTAAAATCATAAATCCGGGTACAAGAAGAGTCATAAAAATAAATGCTTTCGAAAACAATTTTTCGCGAAGCTCTCTTTTAATTACTGCTAATACTCTATAGTTAAACATTACGCGCCTCCTTCCCATTACTGCCATCTTCATTTCCGGCGAGTTCAATAAATATTTCCTGAAGGGAAATATCATTAGCGTCGAATTTTTTTACTAAAATATTTCTCTCTACAAGCAATTTAAGTAGTTGTTGAGTTTGATTTGCATCTTTTAATCTTATGCCTGTTGTGTTGCCATAATCAGCTATTCTTTCTACAATCGGGTGTGATTTCAAAAACGATATGTCCCCGTCGTAAGTTAAACTCACATTTTTCTGTGCATAGTTGGATTTTATTTCTTTCAGCGATCCTTTCAGAATAACTTTTCCGTGGTCAATCATAACAATGTGATCGCACATTTTTTCGGCAAAGTCCATTAAGTGTGTTGAAAAGATTACAACCTTTCCCTCCTGTTTCTTTTCCATGATAATATCTTTTAACAGATTTGTGTTAATCGGGTCGAGTCCGCTGAACGGTTCATCTAGAATTATGAATTCTGGATCGTGCAGAATGGTGGTAAGAAATTGAATCTTTTGCTGATTCCCTTTTGAGAGATCTTCCATTTTTGAAAGACGGCGATCATACAATTCAAACCGCTTCAAATATTCTTCAGCTTTCTTTTGTACTTCTCTTCCCGATTTCCCTTTAAGCTCTGCAAAGTAGAGAAGCGTTTCAAGAACTTTCATCTTTTTGTAGAGCCCCCGCTCTTCGGGAAGATATCCCACTTGGTTTTTAAACTCCTGCCCAACTTTAACACCGCGTAAAACAACTTCGCCATTATCAGGAAGATAAATTCCCATCATCATTCTGATTGTAGTTGTTTTGCCAGCTCCGTTACGTCCTATGAGTCCGAATATAGATCCTTCCGGCACTTCAAATGTTGCATTATCAACCGCAACTACTTTTTCGAATGTCTTTGTTAGATTTTTTACTTCCAATGCGTACATTAATTCCCTCATTTATGTGAATTATTGTTGGACAAATATAGAATAAGATTAAGAGTAAGAGCAAGATTAAGAAACAATTATTTCTTACTCATTCTCTTAATCTTACTCTTTACAATTACCAAATCTTTATTATCTTATCATCAGGCACTCTCATCTTGTCGCCCGGTTTTATATCGAACGCCTGAAAGAATTCCGGCAGAATAGTAAGCGGACCTAAAACGCGCTGTCTTGCTGGTGAATGAACATCTGTCTTAAGTCTTAATTTTAATTCTTCTGGACGAATATTATCTGCCCACACTTGTGCATAACCTAAAAAGAATCTTTGTGCAGGAGTAAAGCCATCAATCATTTCACCTTTTTTATACTGATCTGTCTTTTTGAATGCAGCATAAGAAACAGTCAGTCCACCTAGATCGCCAATGTTCTCGCCTAACGTTAGAGCTCCGTTTACTTTAAATGTATCTATTGCAACTAATGAGCTGTAATGATCAGCAAGTTTCTTGGCGCGTTCTTGAAATTTTGTGTTGTCTTCTTTTGTCCACCAATCTTTTAAATTTCCCACTTCATCAAACTTTCTTCCTTGGTCATCAAAGCCATGAGAAATTTCATGGCCGATAACAACACCCATAGCACCGTAATTAATTGCATCATCGGCATCTTTATTAAAGAATGGCGGTTGAAGAATTGCTGCCGGAAAAGTTATTTCATTGTGAGTTGGACTGTAGTTTGCATTTACTGTTTGCGGAGTCATATTCCATTCTGTTTTATCAACCGGTTTACCAATTTTTGAAATATTATCTTTACGCGTCCACATTCTTGCCCGTTCTAAATTTTTGATATAAGAATCGCGAGCAACTTCCAATCCGCTGTAGTCTTTCCATTTATCCGGATAACCGATCTTCACACCAAATGAGCTTAATTTTTTCAATGCTTGTACTTTCGTTTCTTCGCTCATCCATTCCAGACCTTTAATACTTTCACCCATTGCGACAAGAAGATTGCCAACAATTGCTTTTGCCCTTTCTTTAGATTCCGGCGGAAAAACTTCTTTAACATAAAGCTGTCCAACTATTTCGCCCATTGCTCCGTTTACCGATTGAAGGATTCTTTTCCATCGCGGCTGCATTGCTTTTGTGCCCGCCATAAATTTTCCGTTAAAATTAAACTGCTCATTAACAAACGGCGAACTTAATGCCGGAGCGGCACCGCGGACTAAATTCCACTTCAAATAGACTTTCCAATCGTCAAGAGAAATATCATCAATCATTTTTCCGAACTCTGTAAAAAATTTTGGCTGGGCAACTATAACTAGATCTAAATTCTCCACGCCAAGATTTTCAAAATAAGAATCCCAATTAAATCCGTCGGAAATATTTTTCAAATTTTCTATAGTCATTTTGTTGTAAGTTTTTATCGGGTCGCGGTTTTCGAGACGTGTGTTTGATGCTTTAGCAAATCTCGTTTCAATGCTCATAATTGTTTGAGCATATTTATCTGCCGTTACCGCATTAACATCAATGAGTTTAAACATATTTGCAGTATACTGAATATATTTTTCGCGGATTTCTTTTGAACGCGCATCATCTTTGGTATAATATTCAACGTCTTGCAATCCAATTCCGCCTTGAGAAAGATGTGGAGCCATAAGATTACTTTTCTTTGCATCGGCTGTTACATAAAATCCAAAGAATCCGCCTACGCCTTTAAGATGTTTTTCCGCAATAAACTTTATTAATTCTTTTTTATTTTGAAGTGCATCTATTTTTTTGAGATCCGGCATAATTGGTTTATAGCCATCTCTTTCTATCCGCGCTGAATCCATTCCTGTTGCGTAGAAATCGCCAATTTTTTGCTGTTCGGAATTTTTCTCCCAATTTTTATTTGCCGCAGCATCTTCAAGAATTTTTTTCAATACTTTATTATTTTCTTCTTGTAAGACATCAAATGATCCATAGCGGCCGTATTCATCCGGAATGGGATTATTTTTTTGCCATCCGCCGCATGCAAATTGATAAAAATCTTGTGAAGGAGAGACAGAGCGATCTAAATTTTTTAGATCGAATCCATTGTTCTTATTTTTCTCATCGCCGGTAAATCCGGAGAAAACTAATAATGAAAATAGAATCATACTTATTAACGATATGAAAAATAATTTTTTGCTTTTCATACTAACCTCATAGATAGTTTATGTTTTGTGTAAGGCTTGAGCATAAATTAGACGATCTGCCGATATAATTAGTTGGTTAAAATATGTTAAAAAAAGAAATGGTTAATAACGTGAAAAGAAGTAAATGGCTACTTATTATTTATTTCAGTTTGTTTTTCCAGTATTTAAGCTGTTTTTCAACTTCTTGAGGCGAGGTGCTTCCTTGCGATTTTTTATTTTGAACGCTTTTTTGTGCTGTTAACAATTTGAAAATATCTTTCTCAAACTTTGGCGAGATTTTTTTGTATTCCGCCAAGGATAACTCATTTAATTTTTTACCCTGATCAACACAAACAGCCACAACATTTCCAACAAAATTATGTGCTTTTCTGAATGGAATATTTTTACGAACCAGATAATCAACAAGGTCTGTGGAAATAAGAAGATCGCCATCGAGTTCTTTCTCAAAACGATTTTTGTTGAATCGTGCATGTTTTAATAATTCCGAAGTAAGATGTAGACAATCTTTAGTTGTATCTACTGCTTCAAAGAGATGAACTTTATCTTCCTGCATATCGCGGTTATATGCAAGCGGTAACGATTTCATTACGGTAAGCAATCCGAATAGTGAACCGTAAACTCTTCCTACTTTTCCGCGTATCAGTTCGGCAATGTCGGGATTTTTTTTCTGCGGCATTAAACTGCTTCCGGTTGAAAATGAATCATCAAATACTGCGAACGAAAATTCTTGCGAACTCCACAGCACAAGTTCTTCACACAAACGGCTTAGATGCATCATTATAATCGAACATGAACTGATTAGTTCTATCATTACGTCTCGGCTGCTTACGGCATCAAGAGAATTTTCAACAACTCCATTCATACCAAGAAGTTTTGCGGAATATTCCCGGTCGATCGGTAAATTTGTTCCTGCCAGAGCGGCGGCACCTAGAGGTGATTTGTTTGCACGTTTAATGCAATCGTTTAATCTTTCAACATCACGCTCAAGCATCGAAACATACGCAAGTAAATGATGTGCGAATAAAATTGGTTGTGCGCGCTGTAAATGTGTATAGCCAGGCATTATAGAGTTTTTATGCTGTTCGGCTTTTTTTAGTAAAGTCCTTTGGAGGGTTTGTGTTAGTTTAATTAGTTGTACAATTTCTTTCCGCATGTATAACCGTCCATCAAGAGCAACTTGATCGTTTCGCGATCGTGCCGTGTGTAATCTTTTCCCACGCTCACCTATTTTCTCAACGAGACGATCTTCTATTAACGAATGTATATCTTCTTTGCGCCAGTCAAGTTTTAATTTTCCGGATGAGATTTCTTTTCTTATTTCTTCGAGTGATTTAAGAATTGCTTTACCGTCTTTAGAGGAAACGATCTTTTTTTTCACCAGCATTTGAACGTGGGCTTTACTGCCGTCAATATCTTCGCTATATAATTTACCATCAACATCAATAGATGAAGAAAATTTTAGAGCTTTTTCATTCAATGATTTAGTAAATCTGCTGTTCCAAAGTGCCATTTATTTATGCCAGTTGATTGTTTTCGGTTTCTGCTTTTTGCATTACACGGTTAATAGTCTTATACGGCAAACCATATATTTTAATAAATCCTTCCGATGCTTTATGATCAAATTGATCTGCTGCTGTGTATGTAGCCAATTCCGGATCATACAACGAATACGGAGAAGTTCTGCCCGAAACAATAATGTTTCCTTTGTAAAGTTTCAACTTTACCATACCGGTAACTTTTTCTTGAGTCTTATCAACGAACGCCTGAAGTGCCTCGCGCAGAGGTGAAAACCACAAGCCGTTATAAATTAAATTTGCATACTCTTGAGCAATTATTGTTTTGTAATGCGCAACAGATTTTTCAAGAGTGATTCTTTCGAGCTCTTTATGTGCATTGTGTAAAATCACTCCGGCGGGAGCTTCATAAACCTCGCGTGATTTAATGCCGACTAATCTATTTTCAATCAAGTCGATTCTTCCAATTGCATTGCGTCCGCCAATTTTATTTAATTCTTTCACCAGAGAAACGCAATCCATTTCTTTTCCATTAACTGCTACGGGAATCCCCTTATCAAAATCTATAATAACATATTCCGGTTCATCCGGCGCTTCTTCCGGAGAAACAGTATGTTGAAATGCATCCGCAGGGGGTTCAATCATCGGATCTTCTAAAACTCCGCACTCGACCGCAGTTCCCCAAATATTTTCATCTATTGAATATGGTTTTTCTTTCGTCACCGTAACCGGAATGTTGTTGGCTTTTGCGTAATCAATTTCTTCTTCGCGGCTTTTAAATTTCCAAGTTCTCAATGGAGCTATGTTAATTAAATCCGGAGCCAAAGCGCCTACGGCAACTTCAAAGCGAACTTGATCATTCCCTTTTCCGGTACAACCGTGAGCGACCATATTTGCTCCTTCTTTACGTGCAACTTCAACAAGAGTTTTCGCGAGTAACGGTCTTCCTATCGAGCAAGCCATTGGATATGCTTCTTCATACATAGCACCTGCTTTTAATGACGGAAAAACATAATCCTCTAAAAATACTTTTGTTAGATCTACAATATATGATTTAGATGCACCGGACTTTAACGCTTTCTCTTTGAGTCCAATCAGTTCTTTTGTCTGTCCCAGATTTCCGGTGAACGTAATTATTTCAGCATCGTAATTATCTTTAAGCCACTTAACCATAACGGATGTATCTAATCCGCCGGAATATGCAACAACTATTTTATTCTTGCTCATTATTTTATTCCTAATATTATTTTTATTTGTTCAATTATCTTTTTTATTTTTTTTATTGATTGAGGAATTACAATAATAGTATCATCACCAGCAATAGTGCCGAGAATTTCTAAATTACTTTTCCGGTCAAGAAATACTGCAACACCCTGAGCACGTCCCGGGTATGTTTTTACAATAATCACATTTTCATTTCCTTTAACAAAAATTATCTCTTCTGCAATTCTATTCTGAAGATTGTTCTCATCTCCTATGGTACTAAGTTTATATACCAATCCGCTTGAAGTCGGAATACGAACTACGCCGAGTTCATTCAAATCACGGGAAAGAGTTGCTTGTGTTGCTTTGGTTCCTTTTTGTTTTAACATTTTCACAAGTTGTGTTTGATTAAAAATTTCTTGTGCTGTAATAACAGATTTAATCAACGCGTGCCGTTTCTGAATTTCTTCTAATTTTTTAGTCATGGCTTTTCTCCTGATTTTTCTTAAACCTCCCTTAGAGGAGGTTTGATGAGACTTTTATTCGCCTACTATTTCCGTTCCAACTCCTTCTTCCGTAAATATTTCCAGCAGTAAGGCGTGAGGAATTCTTCCGTCAATTATGTGAACCTTCTGAACTCCTTTATCAATCGCATTAAGAGCAGATTCAACTTTAGGAATCATCCCACCTTTTATGATTTCATTTTTGATATATTTTTCAGCGTCTTCTTTTGTTAGATGCGGTATTAAATCGTTATTAACTTTTACTCCTTCAACATCCGTCATATAAACCAGTTTCGCGGCTTCAAGCGCACCTGCAATCGTACCCGCAGCAATATCTGCGTTTACATTATGTACAGTTCCATTTTCATCAACACCTATTGGCGCAATTACTGGTAAATACCCGTCTCTCAATAAATTTTTAATAAGAGTGGTATTCACGTCTATCACTTCGCCGACAAATCCTAAATCATCTTGTTCATATTTTTTTACCGTGACTAATCCTGCATCAATTCCGCTAATACCAACTGCACGGCCGCCATGGATATTTATGCGCCGAACGATGTCTTTGTTGATAGATCCCGCAAGAACCATTTGAACAACATCGCGTGTTTCTTCGTTTGTGTAACGCTGACCGTTTATAAATTTTGTCTCAATGTTTAATTTCTTCGATAGAGAAGTTATTTCCTTTCCTCCGCCGTGAACAACAACAACATCAATTCCTATTTTACGAAGCAGGGTAACATCTTGAGCTACCATAGATTTTAGCTGTTCCTCTTCCATAACGGCGCCGCCGTATTTTATCACAAAAGTTTTCCGTTCAAACTGTTGAATGAACGGCAGCGCTTCGATCAAAACATCTTCTTTTTTGAAAACCGGATTAGTCAAGTGCGGTAGCTCCCGTTAATTTTTACATACTCTTCGGAAAAATCACACGTCCAGACAGTTGAAGTTCCTTTCCCAATATTTAATTTGATCTTTAGATTTATATTCCTTGGTTTTAATGTTTTGTTTGCCTCCTCAATGGGCAGTGTAACAAAATACTTCTGTTTTAGAATTGGTACATCATTGATTATGATTTCAAATTTATCCGGATCGAAGTCAATTCCCGAATAACCGACCGCGGCAATAATTCTTCCCCAATTTGCGTCCTCGCCATGAATAGCAGTTTTAACAAGCGGAGATAGGGCAATTGTTCTTGCGGCTTTTGTTGCGTCTTCATCACATAAAGCGCCTTCAACTGTAATCTCGATTAACTTTGTTGCACCTTCGCCGTCAATAACAATATCGATTGATAATTTTTTCATCACTTGATAAAATTGTTCTTCAAATTTTCTATATGATTCCGTTTGCGGCTGCAGCGGATCGATTCCCGAAGCACCATTCGCAAGCGCAATAACCATATCGTTCGTACTTGTATCTCCATCAACAACAATTCTATTAAATGTTTTATCGGTTACATCTTTTAATAGTTTTTGAAAAATATTCTTTTCGATTACTGCATCTGTTGTAATAAAGGCAAGCATAGTAGCCATGTTAGGATGAATCATCCCCGATCCTTTTGCTATTCCTCCAATACTTACTTCTTTTCCATCTAAAATAAATGTTGAAGAAGTTGATTTAACAAAAGTATCCGTAGTCATTATTGCTTCGGCAGTGCTTATGTGCTTACTTTCATCAACTTGTTTTACTATTTGATGAATGCCGGCAATAATTTTATTGATGGGAAGTGGTTCCCCAATTACTCCGGTAGAGGAAACAAAAATTTCTTTTGATTTAACACTTAGTGTTTTTGCGGTTTCATCTGCCATCGTTACTGCATCTTGATATCCGCGTTCACCAGTACAAGCATTTGCGTTCCCGCTGTTAACAATAATTGCTTTGAACGTATCGCTTTCTTTTAAATGTTTTTTACAGATAAGCACAGGAGCCGCTTGAACTTTATTAAGAGTAAATACTGCTGCGGCAGTTGCCGGTAAATCCGAGACAATTAACGCAAGATCCTTTCTTGATTTTTTAATTCCGCAGTGTATTCCTGCTGAGCGGAATCCTTTTGGCGCTGTTATGCCGTTTTTTATTTTATCTGCAAGTATTACATCTTGCTGCATTTTAATAATCCTTCTGTTTGTTGAAAACCAAACATGATGTTCATATTTTGAATTGCTTGTCCCGCTGCGCCTTTAACAAGATTATCAATAGTAGAAAAAAGAACAAGTGCGTTGTTCTCATAAAATTTAAATCCGATATCGCAAAAATTTGTATTCACAACATTTTTCATTTCCGGTATCTCTGTTCCAATAAATCGAACAAACGGAGACGATGAATAATTATGCTTAAATGTATTTATTATTTTTGCTTCCGTTACGTCATTTTTTAATAATGTGTGTATAGTTGTATATATTCCTCGAGTAACCGGGAGAAGGTGAGGAACAAATGAAAAATCTGTTTCAAAACTGCTAAAATGTTCTAAGTATTGTTTTATTTCCGGAATGTGCTGATGATTGCCAACTTTGTACGCTCGCACGTTTTCGTTCACTTCACTGAAGATCATATTTGCCGTAACGGATTTCCCTGCGCCGGATGTTCCGCTATAGGATGTAATACCAATATTCTTTGACTCAATTAAATTTTCTTTTAATAATGGAATTAGCGCCAGCAGAATACTTGTTGGAAAACACCCTGGATTAGCAACTAGTTTTGCATTTGATATTGCTTCTTTGTTCCACTCACTTAAACCATATATAGATCTACTTAAAAGCTCTTTCTCAGTATGTTCGTGATTATAATATTTTGTATAAATCGCGGCATCCTTCAACCTAAAATCTCCACCGATATCTATCACTTTAACATTTGCGTTAACCGCCTCTTTAATAACTTGCATTGATTGTCCGGAAGGCATTGCAACAAACAGCAGATCTACTTCTCCAAGTGCTTTCGGTTTGAATTGCTCAACTTTAAGCGAAATCATTCCACGTAATGATGGATGAGTTTCTTCTATTAAACTTCCTGCCGAAGAATTCCCGAATAGTTTTGTGATAATTACTTCGTCATGATTCAAAAGAAGTTTTATCAATTCAACTCCCGAATAACCCGCAGCGCCGATTATACCAACATTAATCATTTTACTAATCTTTATAAATTGGGGTATAATTATACAGGATTATGCATAATTATGCAAGGCTAAAAAGAGTAAGAAAAACTTAAAGGGGAGAAGGCGTTTTGCGTGACGTTGCCAGTTTTATTATGATCGGAACATGAAATAGACTGCGCCCAATAAACAAAATGCAGCCCAGACGTAATCTAACTTAAACGGTTGGCGCATATAGAACACTGCAAAGGAACAAATAAAGAAAGAGTAATAATTTCTTGTAAAATTTTTAATTGAGAAAGACTCAGTTCCGTGTAACCTATTCTATTGGCCGGTACCTGAAGAAGGTATTCAAAGAGCGCAATCCCCCAACTTATTAGTGCGGCTATGTACCATCTTTTATCTGATAAGTTTTTTAAGTGACCATACCAGGCATAAGTCATGAACATATTTAAAAGAATAAGTAAAAAAGTGGTGCGGATTTATTGCAGGTCAAAATAAAAAAATAACAGGAAAAGATTTATAAATGTTTTCCCGTTAAATTTAGAGGTAAATCATTCACCGCGGTTTCTTATCCGGAATGAATTCTAAAATATATCCCGGTTACGTCTGTTGAATAAGCCGTTGCTGATCTCTAAGTTTACAATATCATTCAAACAATTATTGGTGAAGTTATGAAAAAGACTATTCTATTAATATTGATCGGCAAGAGAAAGGAAGAAGCAGTAAAAGTTCAGCAGATATTAACGGGCTGGGGATGTTTAATTAAAACTCGATTAGGCATTCACGATGGGGTTTTGGAAAATTGTTCTGATACCGGCTTGCTAATTTTAGAAATGGTTGGAACGGATGAACAGAATCAAGAGATTGCGCGTAAGCTCTCCGTTCTGCCGGGTGTGTCGTCAAAATTAGTTGAGTTGGAATTAAATTAATTTGTTGTAGGGATGATGGGTAAATCGTTTCTACGTTTATTTTTGATTCTCGCTAAAATTTTTGGATTGGTAAGTTCGCGGATTGCGTCGTTTGCAATCCACTGTGCAGATTTAGAATCGAGTGTTCGAATTTTTTTTGCAAGTTTGAGTGCTTCTTTGTTTAAGAATTTACTTCGCTTACCGATTTGCCTTAAAGCCCAGTTAACAGCTTTCTTAACAAAATTTCTATCATCAACAGAATGTTTTTTTATTAACGGAAAGAAAGGCAGAAAATCTTTGTCGTCTCTTTTTTTATCGTGAACTACAAGGTAACAGATCAGAGAAAATCCGGTGCGGCGGATATACTCTTCTTGCTTTTCACACCATTCAAAAATTTTCTCGTATGCATATGGAGTTTTTCTAAAAAGATTGCTGCACGTGCCATCGCAAATATCCCACGAATTAAAATCTTTTACCCATTTATTCATTTGAGATTTTGTAACGAGTTTCGGATCATCAATCATTGCTGCGATGTGCCGTGCTTCGTGATAACCGGTTTCCCACAGCTCAAGAGCAAGTTCATGATTTTTGCCAATACGTTTTGCAATTGCATACATTGTCGGAGCGTTAAGACCGAAAGCTTTCTCCGCTTTTATTCCGTATCGCTTCATTCCTTCAATGTTTTTGGAATTGTAATGATTTTTCAGTTCTGCGATTATTTCTTCAACTGTCATTGTTGCCCCAGATCTAATTAATTTTCTAATAGGCGTGCAAAACCGTCGTACGGTTCGAGCGAAAGTATATCAAAGACAATTAATTTTTCTTTTACTAACGGAAGCGTATTCAAAATATTTCTTGCTTCATTTTCGTCCGCGCATTCAAGGATTAAAACTGCATTGTGTGAATATTTTGTAAAATAAATTTCGCGGATGAATTCGCTTTGATAAAGCTCCCACACTTTCTGAGCTTCAGCTTTAAGGTGAGGTGTGAATTGTTCTTTTTTCGTTCCATCAATTTCTTTTTCGATCGCTAATATTTTCAAATGTTCCTCTATTAAAAAGATTTTTTTAATAACGCTATTTGTCCGGAGTGATATGCATTATGTTGAACTAACCCGATTATAAGTCCTTCAAAAGAAAAACCAGTTCCAAGTTGAGCGTTTCGTTCTCCGCCAATAATTTTATCAAGTTTAGTTTCCGGAAAGTTTTTTATTGCGTTAATTAATTTATTTGTATCGGATAATAGTTTTTGTTTTACTGCTAGCCAATATTCTTTGGTTTTATCCTTTGGGGTGGGCCAATCCCCCATTGATGGCTCTGTGGAAATATTGCCGTTAACACGGTTTAGAATTTCTTCTGTCCATGCATCAAGATGTAAAGTTAATTCAATAATATTATGTGCAGATGAAATTGGTTTTAGAAATGTTTTCTCAAGTGAAATCTTTTCGAGTATATCTTTTACTGAAGACCCATGCCATGGATCGCCAAAAACCGAGTTGTATAATTCAATTGATAATTTTTCCGAACGGTTCATTTGGTTTTTCCTTATAGAAACAGTCTTATTCAAATATTAGTGAAAAGAGTTTTGATTTTTTCCCAAGTAAAATAAGATTCAATCACTCAAAATGAAATAAAAAATTAAATCTTCAATTTTAGCGACTACCGTATAAGTTTTAAATCATTAAATCCTTATCCTATCTATACGCGACAAATTATACAAGAAAATTACACTATAGAATTAATTGTTAAGCGATGAGAAATATTGATTCACGAAAAAACTTTCTTTAGAAAGGTTATTATTGTTTAGAGAACTCCCATTTAAAATTATTTTTCTAGGTAAGTCTTACATCATTCTCATATCGAATGGTGATATATCGGAGATGGTATGTCTTACATTTAATTCTTTGATCAACTCACGAATTGTTTTCATTTCAGCCTCGGCTAAATGCATTCTATGTTTCAGCATAGCCAAACTAGTAAATGCAACTCTAGAGGGTTCCATTTCGAAATTTAAAATTTGTTTTCTGATGTTATAAGAAAAGTTTTCTAGCCGCTCTATTTTTTTTTTAAGTTTCATCATTATTTCGGGTTTGCTAAGGTTGTACATTAATAAAATTCCAATATCAAAATTTGATGGCCCGGTTGAATCATCTTCTAAAAAACTTGTTATCGAAGAATGTAATTCAAATTCACCTTCGGGTGTGATGTTATAAATTGTTTTCTCAGGAAGATTTCCATTCCTCTCTTGCCGTCCAGAAATGAGTCCTTTTTTTTTCAAGTTATTAATTGTCGCATATACTGTCGAATCTGCCAGTGGTAGCCATTTACGTGTATTTAATCTTTCAAGCATTTTTGTAATCTCGTAAGGATTACGCTCTCTTTCGGACAAAATGCCTAATATTAATGTTGCTAATTTCGATAACATTATTATTATTCCACTACTTTAATAAAGTAGTATTAAAATAGAGCGAGATTTTGATTGTGTCAATTAATTTCTAAGAAAAGATTGAATTTATTTCCTTCTCATCATTAACGAATTCTTCGAAGGAAGAATAAATGAAGCGTACATTAGGTGTGAGTGATCTGTAGTTCAGTTCTAAAGATTCTTTCTGTTTGGGGTTGATAACTATTATTTCTTTATCTGGAGTCATTTGTTTTTTAAATAATGCTTTTATATGCACATCTGAGCTAGAAAGAGAATAACCGATGAACACAATTTTTCTCGTAGCTCGAATCTCACGGGACGCCTCTGTCATTAATTGTGAAATTAAAGGATGGTGTATTGTTTTGAGATACGTCGGTGGCATAATAAGCGTCTGAAATTCTGTTCCATCAATTGGGCACAAAAACTCATATTCTTTATTCTCTGGATATGTATAACCCAAAAATTTCCCTTTATTCAAATCTATCATTCTATCCCATGGAGTAAGTAAAGTTTGATTACAGCACTTACAATATTTCCAGTTCAAGCTTCCATGTAATTTTATAATTTTAAAAGGAATTGGATTATCATCTTTATCTACCGATACGGGTTCTCGCGGATTCACCCAAAAATTAAAACTCCGTAATTCCGGCAAGCGCTCGTAATTCATTAAATGAATACAATAATCAATATACCCGTGATTCTTAAACAAAAAATCAAACGCTTGTTCAAGCAAGGTATCATAATTTAATGTGATGATTGAAGTGTTCGAATTATTTTTTTGAATTGCTTTCCAAAAAAGATGATAGAAATGACTTCGCTTATCGGTCTGAATATTAACAACATAGTGAATTAGTTTAATTAGGTATTCTTTGATATCTCTAATTTTTTCATTTGTATATTTTGAATTAAGGCTCTCATTCTGTTGAATAAAATAATCAATGAAGCCAAACACCGCTTCTAACTGCGGGAATTGATTTGTAGATGTATTGAATTCAAAATTATCCTTAATAAACTCTGTTACAATTTTCCCAATCTCTGAATTTTCAATTTCACTTATTCCGCCTGATATGATCATTGGCAGCATATCTCTCTGCAACGGAACTCCATCTGGATGAGAAGCTCCTGCGCCCAAAACAAAAACTACGTCTCTATTTGCAGAATATCTTAAAAATTTTTCAGTAAGATTCATTTTATTAGATGGCTATTTCGGCTTTATTTTACAAGGGCGAAATAAAGGATTAAATTTGCTAAAGCATTATCAAAAAATTCCGTCGAACAAATATAGTCTTATTCTTGAAACTGTTCATTTAAAAAGAGGGGGTGCATTTTTATAAAAAATTTACTTATTGATCTCTAATAAAATTAACTTCTTTCCTTTTTCGTTTCTTGCATTGGTGGGTTTATATGACAACTCGAAGACAGTAGACTTCTTAATGTGTGATTTGTATTTCAGTTCAGCGGTTTTAAATTCATCCATTAAATCTCCCCCTTTAATTGCAGCAATATAAGCTTTCTCTTTAATTAAGGGCAGTGAATAACGAAGAAGAATAATCAATGGAACTGTTGCCCGACTTAATACTAAATCAAAAGAATCAGAATATTTTTGTTGAAACTCTTCGCTTTCAACTCTTGAATTTTCAGCAATAATATTATTCAGTTTAAGTTTACTAATAAATTCTTTTACTGCTTCAATTTTTTTTGTTGTTGAATCAACAAGAACTCCACGCATAGCAGGGCGAGTTATCGCCAAGGGAATTCCAGGAAATCCTCCACCTGTACCAATATCTAAAAATTTAGAAATTTTATTTGGAAGATATTCGGCGATATAAGAAGAAATAAAAATATGATTTTCTATTATTTGTAAAACATCACGGCGAGAAATCAGGTTAAGTTTTGCATTTTTTTGAGTAACAAGATGTGCAAAGTGTGCAAGTCTTTCTAACTGATATTCATCTGGATTAAGACTATTTTCCCAAAAAAGCTTTTTTAGTTCTCGTAAATACTGCTCTTGAAGATCCAACAAAAACCCTCTAAATTAACTTTTTAAATATACTAATAAAACGGAAATATCTGAAGGTGTGACTCCAGAGATTCTAGAGGCCTGCCCTATCGAATGCGGCTTTATTTTTGACAATTTTTCTCTACCTTCAGTAGAAATTGTCTTTAAACTATTATAACTAAAATTTAACGGGATTAACATTTTTTCTAATTTCTCTGTTTTTATAACTAATTCTTCCTGTCTCTTAATGTATCCTTCGTACTTTATTTCAATCTCTAATTGTTCTAATAAATCCTCTTTATTAACTAAATTACAATAAGCTATAAAATTCTCTGATTTTACAAGATTTGATATCTCTTTTAATGAGAGTTCTGGTCTTTTTATTAACTTATCAATTGTTTCTGCGTTATCTATTTTAGAGAGATTTTTAGTATCTAGTAATTTATTTATTTGATGCGGTAGTATTTTTGTTTTAGACAATAAATTTTTTCCTGTCGTTATTAAAACTTCTCTTTCCTTCATTTCGCTAAATAGTTCTTTAGATATTAATCCAAACTCATACCCATATTTTAGAAGTCTTCTGTCTACATTATCTTGCCGTAATAGAAGTCTGTGCTCAGCCCTTGAAGTAAACATTCTATATGGTTCCCTAGTGGATTTCGAAACCAAATCATCTATTAAAACTCCAATGTAGGCTTCACTTCTTTTTAAAATAAATTCAGGTCTATTTTGTATTTGTAGTGCTGCATTAATACCTGCTATTATTCCTTGTCCTGCAGCTTCTTCATATCCGGAAGTACCATTAATTTGTCCGGCAAAATAAAGTCCTTTTATTAACTTAGTTTCAAGGGTAAGATCAATTTGATAAGGTGGGAAATAATCATATTCCACAGCATATCCGGGACGGACCATTTCAGCGTTTTTAAGACCCTTGATTTTTTGTATTGCTTCATATTGTATCTCTTCTGGTAATGAAGTCGAAAAACCATTAAGATAGATCTGATCTGAGTCTAGACCCTCAGGCTCTAAAAAAAGTTGATGGCGAAGTTTATCTGAAAATCTAACAATTTTATCTTCTATAGATGGACAATATCGAGGACCAATGCCTTCAATTAACCCAGTGAACATCGGTGATTTACTAAACCCTTTTTCAAGAATACTGTGGACTACTCTATCAGTATAGGTAATATAGCAACTTATTTGTTGAAGAAGAGGGAACTGATTTTTAGATGTTCTAAGTGAGAAAGGTTGGGGATTTTCATCTCCATTTTGCTCTTCTAATATTTCCCAATCGATTGAATCCTTTTTTAGTCTTGGGGGAGTTCCAGTTTTCAATCTACCTGATAAAAAACCCATTTTTATTAGTGATTCAGTTAATCCCATTGCGGAATTTTCACCATATCTTCCACCTTTTAATGAAGTCAATCCTGTGTGCATTAATCCATTCAAGAAAGTACCAGAACATATTATTACAGCTTTACACTTAAACTCATTTCCAGAAATTGTCTTTACAAATGAAATCCTGTTATTCTCCTCATTAATATCAATAATTGAATCTTCAATAACTTCAAGATTATTAAATGAAGTTGTTATATTTACAGCTTCTTGTGAATATAATTTTCTATCTGATTGACACCTGCCAGCCCAAACAGCCGGACCTTTTGATTTATTAAGCACACGAAATTGAATTCCTGTTTTATCTGCAATAATGCCCATAAATCCACCAAGTGCATCAATTTCATGAACCAAATGCCCTTTTGCACTACCTCCGATTGCAGGATTACATGACATTCTACCAATAGCACTTTTGTCCATAGTAACAAGTCCTACTGAACAGCCCATTTGAGCAGCGGCAATAGAAGCCTCGATTCCAGCATGACCTCCACCAATCACTATAATATCAAAATTTCTCATTATATTCTTACTGTTTCACATGGAACTATTTAATTATTCAAATAGATGTATGATGTTTCCCGTGGAACCGACTATTTTCCAATGCAGAATTTTGCGAAAATATTATTTAATATGTCGTCAGAGGATACAATCCCTATTATTTCTCCCAGAGATTCCTCTGCACTTCTCAGATCTGTGGATATAAATTCACCACTCATTTTATTCTCTGCTGATTTCTTTGCATTTATTAGTTGTTCGTATGCTTTAAGAAGTGCATCATAATGACGGGCTGTGGAAATAATGGCGGATTTTTCTGTGTAATCGTTTAAGCCTATAGCTTTTTCTTTCATTAAACTAAATAAATCACTTATACCAGCACCATTTATTGCTGAGATTTTCATGTCACCACTATATGATTTCCCAGAATTCAGATCAACTTTGTTCAATACTATTAATATTCTGTCTTTGGATGTTAATTCTAATAATTCATTATATAAATCAACTGAAAAATTTTCTGTTACATCATTTAAAAAAATTACAATGTCAGCATCTTTCACTACTTTTTGGCTACGAGATATTCCTTCTTTTTCAATTTCATCATTCGAACTTCTGATTCCTGCCGTATCAAATAAACGGAATAAAATTCCATCAATTGAAACTTCTTCTATAATAACATCTCGTGTTGTCCCTGGAATATGGCTTACTATTGCCCGGGATTCTTTCAAAATATAATTTAGTAGAGATGATTTCCCAACATTCGGCTTGCCCACTATAGCAACATTTACACCATCCCTTAAAACTTTGCCAAATTTAAATGTTTTCAATAGCTGATCAATTTTAAATATTATTTCATCAATTAATTTAATTACCTCTTTCTTTGAAACGAATTCTAAACCTTCTTCTGCAAAATCCAGCTCTAGTTCTATAAGCGATGATGCCGTTACTAATTTATTTCTTAGATCCTCAACATGTTTAGAAAGTAGTCCATCAAGCTGATTTCTAGCTCCTCGAAAAGAAGCTTCTGTTCTTGAGTTTATCAAATCTGCGACTGCTTCGGCCTGGGCAAGATCAATCCTGCCATTCAAAAATGCGCGCTTTGTAAATTCGCCCGGTTCAGCTAAGCGGATATTTTGCTTCAATAGTGTTTGAATTATTTTCTGCGTGATTAGAGAGCTTCCATGAGTGTTGATCTCTGCAGATTCTTCTCCTGTGTAAGAATTTGGTCTTTTGAAAATTGAAATTAGTACATCGTCTATCAATTCTTTATTTTCATCAAAAATCTTTCCATAATGAATTGTGTGAGTTGAGCTATTAGATAATTTATGTTTACCCTCAAAGATTTTATCAACAGTAGATATGCTTTCTGGACCGCTAATTCTTATTACTGAAATAGCACCGACACCTGCTGGTGTTGCTAAAGCAACAATTATATCATCTTCAAAATTCATTTCGTTCCGGAATAAATTAATATAGAGTTTATGAAACGGGGGCATTAAATTAAAACAATTGGCGATTACACTCAATAAACAGACTATGAAATAACCGACAGTAGAATTTTATTACTAATTCAATATTTACTAATTCGTAATATATTAATTTTAGTTCGATTCCATTTTAGTAAATAATTTGTATGAGCTGTAAATTAGTATTAACAATTATTCGGGTTATTACAATGGCTTTTAATTTAAATAAATTTACGGTCAAGGCTCAAGAAACGGTTCAAAGCGCAATAGAGATTGCTCAAAACTATAATAATCAAATTGTTGAACCTGAACATCTTCTTGCTGCTATGCTTCAAGACCAATCAAATCTTGCGGTTTCGATTATTCAAAAATCTGGCGCTAACATTAATCATATAAGAATAAAGATTGGGGAATTATTAGAGCGCTTGCCAAAAATCTCGGGGAGCGGAATTGGAAACCAACAACTTTCTACAAACTCTGCAAAATTATTTGATACTGCTTCCGAAGAAGCTAAAATATTAAAAGATGAATATGTTTCTAACGAACATGTTCTTCTTGCACTTAGTGAAGATAAAGGTTCCGTGGGAAAAATATTAAATGAAGAGGGTATTAATAAAAAAATAATTTTCTCTGCGCTTAAAGATATTCGAGGAAATCAAAGAGTAACTTCACAAAATCCGGAAGACACATATCAATCTTTGCAAAAGTACGGACGTGACTTAAACGATCTTGCCCGTTCTAACAAACTCGATCCTGTGATAGGGCGCGATGAAGAGATCAGACGTGTTCTGCAAGTTCTATCACGGAGAACAAAAAATAATCCTGTGCTAATTGGCGAGCCTGGTGTTGGTAAAACGGCTATTGCTGAAGGTATTGCTCATAGAATTGTCTCCGGAGATGTTCCCGAAACTCTCAAAACAAAAAGAATTGTGGCGTTAGATATGGGTGCACTTGTGGCGGGGACACAATTCCGCGGACAATTTGAAGAGCGGCTCAAAGCCGTTGTTAAAGAAGTTCAGGAATCCGAGGGTGAAATAATTTTATTCATTGATGAATTGCATTTGCTTGTCGGTGCAGGAAGAACTGACGGATCAATGGATGCGGCAAACATTTTGAAACCGGCGCTTGCACGCGGAGAACTTCATGCAATCGGCGCTACAACACTTGATGAATATAGGAAGTATATTGAAAAAGACGCCGCTCTCGAAAGAAGGTTTCAGCCGGTTCTAGTAACCGAACCCAATGAAGAAGATTCAATTTCAATTTTACGCGGACTAAAAGAACGTTACGAAGTTCATCATGGCGTAAGAATTACGGACGGTGCAATCGTTGCGGCAGTTCAACTTTCCAACCGTTATATCACTGACCGTTTCCTTCCTGATAAAGCTATTGATCTGATAGATGAATCCGCTTCCAAGCTTAGAATTGAAATTGATTCTATGCCGGAAGAACTTGATGCAGTTGAACGAAAGGTAAAACAACTTGAGATTGAAAGAGAGGCATTGAAAAGGGAAAAAGATTCAGATTCCGCTTCGCGTCTTGGTGAGTTACAAAAAGAATTAAGTGAATTACAGGAAGAACGAAACAAATTAAAAGGGCATTGGCAACTGGAAAAAGAAAAGATTCAGAGAATTCGTTCTATGAAAAGCGAGATCGAAAAATCAAAAGTTGATGCTGACCGTTATGAACGTGACGGAAATCTTGGTAAAGTTGCTGAGTTACGTTATGGTGTTATAAATGAATTAGAACGTAACCTAAAAAAAGAAACGGAAGAACTTGCTGTCATTCAAAAGAACACCAAGATGTTGAAAGAAGAAGTTGACGCTGAAGATGTTGCAGAAGTGGTGGCAAAGTGGACCGGCATTCCGGTAAGCAGAATGCTTGAAAGCGAACGTGCAAAACTTTTACGATTAGAAGATGAATTACACAAAAGAGTTATAGGGCAGGATGATGCTGTTGCTGCCGTTGCAAATGCAATTAGAAGGTCGCGCGCGGGATTGCAAGATTCCAATCGCCCGATCGGTTCATTTATTTTTATTGGGACAACTGGAGTGGGGAAGACAGAGCTCGCTCGTTCTCTTGCAGAATTTTTGTTCGATGATGAACATTCTATGATAAGAATAGACATGAGCGAATACATGGAAAAATTTTCCGTATCGCGGTTGATTGGCGCACCTCCCGGATATGTTGGTTATGATGAAGGTGGACAATTAACAGAGGCTGTTCGCCGGAGACCTTATTCGGTTGTTCTGCTCGATGAAATTGAAAAAGCTCATCCTGATGTTTTTAACATTCTTCTGCAAGTTTTAGATGACGGAAGATTAACAGACAACCAGGGCAGAACGGTTGATTTCAAGAATACAATTATCATTATGACGTCCAATATTGGTTCACATTTGATTCAGGAGAAACTTGCTGAGATTAATGAGACTAATTTCGAAAATATAATGGGCGAACTTCGTGTCGCGCTATCTGAACTTTTACGAAGGACTATCCGTCCGGAGTTCTTAAATCGAATTGATGAAATAATATTTTTCAAACCGTTATTAAAGGGTGAGTTAAAACAAATTATTGATATACAATTAAAGAAGGTCGGCAAGATGCTTGCAGAAAAAAATATTATGCTTGAAGTGAATGAAGATGTAAAGGATTTTCTGCTTCAGCGTGGATATGATTTAACATACGGCGCCAGACCGCTGAAACGAACTGTACAAAAGTATATTATCAATCCGCTCTCGGCAGAATTACTGATGAATAAATTTGAATCGGGAGACACAATTGTAGTCCGTTATCCCGGTGCAGGGAAACTTGAGTTTGTTAAGCGCTAGAAATTAATTATTGTTGACTTAAATTTAGCGCGGGCTTAACTTTCAATGAAAATAATTCAGCAGGAATTTATGAAATCAACAAAATATATTTTTATTGTGGCGGGAGTTTACGGATTAATTGTTCTGCTGCCGATGTACTTTTCCGAATCCAGATTCAATGCCGATTTTCCGCCCGCAATAACTCACCCGGAATATTTTTACGGATTTATTGGTATCGGTCTTGCCTGGCAAATTTTGTTTTTGCTGATTGCAATCAATCCGCTGCGTTATAAGCTGATGATGATTCCTGCTATATTAGAAAAATTCTCGTTCGGTGCCGCAGTTATAATACTTTTTACACAGCAACGCATTCCGATTATGATTCTAAGTTCCGGTATAATAGATATTCTTTTCGGAATACTATTTATATTTGCATTCTTCAAAACGAAAGAAGAAAAAATAAATATTTGAACAGCGGCTGGTGGTCGGTTTACGCGGCGTGTTATGGACGGGTGTGTAAGAAATAGTTTGACAACAATTTCCTTTTCTTTTATGTTGAGTTAGTACCAAATCATTTCTTTAACCGGGGTACTTTGTTTTGAAGTTTGAACAAAGAGAATAGATTTCTGCAAAAACTGATATGCAAAGGATGATAGACCTGCCTGCCGGTAGGTAGGTATGCACACCCTATTTTAAAAAATAAGAATTTAGATTGTTATACATAAATTGGGACGCAGATATGCAACTGCATGCATATCTACGTTCCTTAACTAATAATTTCATGCAGGATAAGTATTAGTTATACGTAATAGAGAGAGTTGAATATGAAACAAATAATAATTGCCTTGATTGTATTTTGTTCTCTATCTACTATTAAATCTCAACCAATTCCTGCGCAAGTTAAATCGATAGTCTCTTTTATTTACTTATTAAACGCAAAAGGTGAATATGAAGCGAATGGAACTGGTTTTTTTGTAGGTGTCCGCAAAAGTCCTTCCGATAGCATTTACTATGTCAATTTGGTAACAGCAAAACATGTTTTAAAACCAGACTTTAATAAAAAAGAGTTTTACAAAACTGTTTTTGTTCGTCTTAACAAAAAAATTGGTGAGGCAGAATATTTACGCTTGGATTTATTTCCAGAAGGCAAAAATAAAAATGTCTTTTTCCATCCAGATTCAAGTGTAGATATTGCGGTGATACCAGCATTACCAGATGAAAAAATTTATGACTTCATATTTATGCCAGACGAACTTATTACTACGCGAGAGGACTTTAAAAAATTAAAAATAACAGAAGGGGCAAACGTATTCTTTACGGGTTTGTTTACCCCATTCACTGGTGAGCATAAAAATTATCCTATTGTCAGATTTGGAAAAGTTGCATTGGTCACAGAGGAAAAGATATTATGGGACAATATTAAAACAGATTTATATCTTATTGAATCTTCATCTTATGGTGGTAATAGTGGTTCACCAGTATTTTTCTTTTTAGGTGCAGAGCGTGAACCGGGAAGTTTATTTATTGGGGATCCAATATTAAAGTTGGCTGGCATAATGAAAGGATCATTCAATGATATAAAACCAATACAAGCAGTTGAAACGAAAGTAATTCCGATTTCTGTTTCTAATATGGGTATTTCAGCAGTTGTTCCAGCATATAAGTTATATGAAATACTTTTCGGAGAAGAAATGAAATTACTTAGAAAATAAGATTACGTATAACAAGTTCTTCAAGCCGACCGCTTTTAACAGTTCGGCATTTGTTCTGTTTTTAAGTTTGGTTGTAAAAGTTAGTTGCTCTTTATGGTAGTCTGTAATAAAAAGATTTTATAAAATTATTGGCGTTCGTTTTTCAAAGCTGCATAGCTGTGTTGGGTAGCGGCTTAAAAACAACGTCGTTATATGCAATCAATAAATATGTTTGGTTGCAAATATAAAAATAATAACGGAGGCAATATGCTCAAGTGTTTTAAGTGTGGAATCACAAGTAGCACTGTTTCAACATTTTGGAAATGTCTAAAATGTGGTTTCATTGTTTGTTCCCGTTGTAATCCAATGAGTGGTAATTCTTGTCCTAAAGGATGTGGTCCTTATATGCAGATTACACACTAGAACTATTTTTTCAGCAGAAGCCGCGAATTCACGGTTTCTATTTCTAAAATAATATTTGGAATCAGTATGAAATTACTCATAGTCGAAGATGAAATATCTCTTGAAAATGAAGGACATTCAATATTCATAGAGAAAGAATTTTCAGATTCTTTACTTCAATTAAAAACAAGCATGAAGTAAAACAATTATTATATTCTCAACTTTTGCCAGCACTGAAAATTGAAAAAGAAAAATTAATACTAAAAAGTTGGCTTGATAATCCAAATACTGATTTTACTCTAAGCAAATAAAATGCATATAACCCGCGTCTCAGCCCGACCGCTTCTTCGAATCGGTCATAGTGAGTTTTTCGGGTTTAGCTTTTCAATGTTGGCTGTTCTTAAAATTGTGATTGCAAGACAAAACTGATTTTAAAAATAAAGTTGCGTTAATAATTGCTGCATTGTTGTTCTGGGCGGCGGGCTAAACGCAACGTCGTTATGCGTCTATGAATAAAAAGTATTTACAGTTTAGAACTATTCTTAAATCTGAATATGAAAACTTGCAAAAGCTATTCATCGTTGAAGGTGGAGCTTATTTTTTCGCATCAAGAAATGATAAATATTATGTTATTGCCGATTTTGGAACAATGGCCGACTTTTGTGATGGTGACGAAAAAGAGTTGGCAAAATTAAAATCCGAATATGAATTTAATAGCAAAGACGAATGTCGAACTTTTATAAATAAATTAATTACGGATACTAATAATGAGCAAGGCAATATTAGACTTCCAGAGGCGCTGTTATAATAATTATTTAAACGAATTAAAAGAAAAAGGGCTAGTCCCAGAACAATATCTTTTCCCATTTGGAAATCCAATTCGTCCAGTTATTCCAACAAAGACAGAAATCAACGGAATTATGTTGATCGGTGCATTCCCATCAGCTCGATTTGAAGTAGTTAATAAAATGTTGATTCCTTGCGCAAATAATCTATCTCCATTTGGTGAAGAAGAATATTTCGACGGAATTCAAATTCGTGTTCAAGAATCAAGAAAAAGTCTAGATGAGAATTATTTTTCTAAGTTAAATATTAACCCCGACAAAACATGGCTAACCGATATTGTTAAGATTTATCTATTTCCTCAAAAACATATTAAGAATTGTATGAAAGTTAACCCCGATCTTAAATACACCGATACACACAAGGACTTCAAGAAAATAGCATTATCAAAAGAAAATCTTAAATGGTTAATTGAAGAAATATCTATTTGTTCACCTAAGTTAATTATTACACTTGGTGAAGTTGTGGCGCGTGCTCTAGCAAATGATAATAAAACTCCAAATAAAGTAATGCTAGATGGTTCTGTAAATTTAAGGTCAATTAACTTATCAAGTTACAATGTCGCTCATCTTGCTCATCCCGAGATTTACAGAATCAATAAGGATTGGAAGAATATCACTGTTAAGGCACTTAAAATACTTGGGCAATATATTATTCAAAATAAATTAAACGCATAACCCGTTCTTCAAGCCGACCGCATCTTCGATACGGTCGTTTGAAGTAATTATAAGTTTGGTTTACAAAACTTAGTTGCTCTTTGAAGTAGGTTATAAAAGAATAATAAATTAAAAATTATCGGCATTTGTTTTCAAAGCTGCATTGCTGTTATTGGCGGCGACTTAAAAACAATGCCGTTAGGCAATGAGAAAGGTAGAAAGAATGAATCCTAAGGTTGATTTCTTTTTTAGTAAAGCCAAAAAGTGGCAGCAAGAATTTGAAAAATTGAGAATGATCATTCTTGATTGTGGTCTGACCGAGGAATTGAAGTGGGGTAAACCTTGCTACACATTTCAGAAAAGTAACATAGTTTTAATGCATGGTTTTAAAGAATACTGTGCACTTTTGTTTTTAAAAGGTGCTTTGTTAAAGGATGCCAATGGTATTCTAATCCAGCAGACTGAGAATGTTCAGTCGGCACGCCAAATTCGTTTCACCAACGTTCGGGAAATAATTAAGATAGAGCGCATACTTAAATCGTATATCAAAGAAGCCATTGAAGTTGAAAAAGCTGGATTGAAAGTAAATTTTAAAAAGACAGCCAAATTCATAATTCCTGAAGAATTTCAAAAACAAATAGATAAAAATCCTGACTTGAAAACTGCTTTTGATTCATTAACTCCTGGGCGGCAAAGAGGATACATCCTTTATTTTTCTGCACCCAAACAATCCAAAACCCGAGAGTCAAGGATTGAAAAATATATTCAACAAATTCTTAAGGGAAAGGGATTAAATGATTAGTAATTTGATGAAAGGAGAAAAATTACCTAACCCGCGCCTTAACAAAGACCGCGATGACGATGTGGTCATTAGTGGAGAAAATAAATAATTAATATGACTGAGAAGCTTCAAGAAAAAATATCCCGCGTTGTATCAGAAAAAGTTCAAATCGAGAATTATAATCCGAATTGGAAAAAGCTATTTGAAAAAGAAAAGCGCCACTTGTTAAAATGTTTGCCAAATGATTTAATAAAGAGAATCGAACACTTCGGAAGTACGGCAATTCCGAATATGCCATCCAAACCAATTATTGATATGCTTGTAGAAGTAACCGGCTTTACTAAAACAAAAAAATATATTGTCCCCATTTTAGTAAAACAAGGATATGATTACTTCTGGCGACCAAGCCGCGGCGAGAACGTTCCTCCTTATTACTGCTGGTTTATTAAACGGGAGAAGAAAGGAAAGAGAACACACCACATTCACATGGTTAAAAAAAACTACGAGCATTGGGACCGGTTGTACTTTAGAGACTATTTAATTGAGAATCCACAATTAGCAAAAAAGTATGCTGCGCTCAAAATTAAATTATCTAAAAAATATTTTAACGATAGGATTGCTTATACAAAAGAAAAAACAGATTTCATAGTAACAGTTACAAACGAAGCTAAAAAATATTATAAGAATATTCGGCATTAAAGCAAAACACAACTTCGAGCAGAAATTCTTTCCATGTGTTTCGTTGATCAAAATAACTTTGTACTTTGACTTTCTTTATAATCTTTCACATTTTAAATATATTCTTGACGGCTGTATCCTCCATTTTGTTCTGAAGTCTGTCTTTAGTTTTACTATGAGAGCTGATTTTTCAAAATAAATCAATAATCATATCAGGAGGGGTTAATGAAAATAATCGTCTTACTAGCAGTTATCGCCATCCTTGCGTTGCAGGCAACTTCAACTGCTCAGGTTGAACCAATTAAACTATTGGGCAGGCACACAATTACGTTTGAAGGCGGTGCAAAAACCAATTCGAGCACGTCTGTTGTTACAAACGCAAACGGAGTAGAAGCAAAAACCGGATTTGTCGGTTTTCTTAATTATGGATATTGGTTCGATGAAGAATGGGCAATTTCTTTGAGTACAGGAGTGTTTGGTGCCGGGGTCAGTACTAAGTACAACATCATTGGAACTAACTCCAACGTTGAAACTAACTCAATTATACTTTTTCTGTTCGGTGTAAAATATTACCCAGAAAAACTTGCGCTTGGTTCTGTAGGAAGATTTTATGCCGGCTTGGCTGTAGGTGATTATGTCGGCTTTGCAACAAAAACATCCAACTTTATGAATCAAACCGTTGTAAGTGAATCATCACTTGGCGGTCAGGTCTCTGTCGGAGTCGATTTATTTGTTGCGTCATGGTTTAAGCTCGGACCAAAATTATCTTATCACTATCTAAGTAATTACAGCGAGATTATAGGAACAACTAAGAACCTCAGCGGTGCGGCATTTTCTTTGGAAGTAGGTTTTGTTCTCTAAACAAAATGCTAGTAAATGAATTGAGGTTTTAACCATTAATTTAAGCGCGCAAGGAATTTCTTTGTGTGCTTTTTATTTTATGCCTTACAACAGAGCGCCGCTTTGTCTGAGCAAGTCTTTTTCACTCATCTTTGCGGAGTAGCGCGCGTTTGAAAGTCTGCTTTGTGCCACTATGTAATTCTTTTGTACTTCGCGGAATTCAAGGGAGGAAAAGGTCCCGATTTTTAATTCCTCAAATTCAAGATCAATATTTTCTTTTGCAACCGAAACATTCTTTTCTTCTAAATTTAAGATCATTTCGAATCCGAACAATATTTATCATCTCATATATCGGCAGCAAAATAGGGTGATTCAAAATTTTTTATTTGAGTATTCCAATTGCTTTTTGCAAGCGAACATAAGAAACCTGGTAATCGTACAAAGCTTGTATATACAGAATCTGTGCATTGAGTAATGTTACGAGTGCATCTGTTATTTCTATCGGGCTGCCTACTTCTTCCTTGTATCTTCCTTCAGCAAGTTTAAGAGTTTCCTCAGCTTGACTTAATAAAGATTTTGTCGCTTCAATTTTAGCAACTGCAAGTTTTAAATTTGTGTATTGTTGTTGCACATCCAGGTTAATATTCAGTTGAATAAAATCGAATGTTGCTTCTGCATTTTTCAAATTTGCCCTGGCTTGGTCCACACCTGCATCCAAAGCAAAGCCCTGGAAAATTGGTAATGATAACGTAACGCCAAGATTCCACGAATTTAAAAAATTCTGATTCAAAGAAAATGTTCTCCAGTTATAACCTCCAGTAAGATTAATTGAAGGGAGATTTGCAGTCCATGCGGAAGTTAAGAATGATTTGTTTGCATCAACTCTGAACTTAGCGCCGATAAATTCGGGACGGTTTTCCCATGCCAAAGCAAGCGCACTCTGAATTCCAACCGTGTCTTTTGTAATTTCTAAATTATCTTTTAGATGAACATTATTACCGAATTTTGTATTAAGTATATTTTCTAATTGAAGCCTGCTTACAATAATATTGTTCTGTGATGTTATCAGATTTACCCTCGCATTAGCTTCATCGGTTTTAGCTTTAAGCACATCAAATTGAGGTTTCTTCCCGACATCATAAAAACTTTGAGCTTGACGAAGATGCTCTTGAGCTTGTTGTAAAGCTTCCAGGCTTACATTATTTATTCTATCAGCTTGTAAATAAGTAAAGTAGGCGATGTAAGTATTTAAAATTAGGGTCTGTTTAGATGAAAATAGATCCTGCTCTGAAGCGCTTTTCAAATCTGAGGTTCCTGAAACACGCGAATACGATTTATCGAAATCAAAAACAAGCTGCTGTAATTGAAAACCGTAAGAATAATTTTCATAAGTAACTTCTCTTGCCGTTGGTCCTTGAAAAAAATTACCACCGTTTCTATTCCATCCCGTATTAAAAGATATCTGTGGAAATAATGTTGATCTTGTAAGCGTCAAATTCGCAGATGAAAGTTCATAATTACTTTCTGCAATTTTTATCTGCGGATTATTTTCTAACGCAAGAGTAATGCACTTTTCGATTGTTAATGTATCTTGCTGTGCAAAAGCAATGTTAGCAATAAATAAAAAGGTAACCGGCAATAAATAGTACTTATTCAATTGTGTATTCTTCATCTATATTTTTCTTTTTTTTGCTGAATCTCTCTTCAAAGACCGTGTAAAGAGTTGGAATAAATAATAATGTTAAAAATGTAGAGACCGAAAGTCCGCCAATAACTGCAATAGCCAGTGGCGATTGGGATTTTTCTCCGCCCATACCTAAAGCAAGAGGAATCAAACCTAAAACAGTTGCCAATGTAGTCATCAGAATCGGACGGAGTCTTGTTCTACCGCCTTTTATAACGGCTTCATGTAATTCCATTCCGGATTTACGCAGCTTGTTAGTGTAATCAACTAATAAAATTCCGTTGGACACAACAATTCCAATCATTACGATCACACCTTCAAAAGATGTAACAGAAAGTGTTGTATCAGTTAAGAATAATGCCCAGAGAACACCTATCATACCAAGAGGAACAGTAAACATAATTATGAAAGGATCGATGAGAGATTGGAATTGAGAAGCCATTACCATATAAACAAGAACGATTGCAAGTATCAATGCAAGTCCAAGATCGCTGAACGTTTTGTTCTGCTGTTCAATATTTCCGCTGGTTGTAACAACAAATCCTGCTGGAATTTGAACGTTGGCTAATCTATCACTTATATCTTTGGATACACTTCCAAGATCGCGTCCCGTTACATTACCGGTAACCTCAACGATTCTTTCCTGGTATTTACGATCAATTTGAATTGGAGATTTTACAAGTTTAACTTTTACTATGTTCGATAATTTTATCAATTGCCCCTGGGTGCTTTGCACACTTAACTCTTTTATGTCATCAATTTTATTTCTGTAGTCCTCTGATAGCCTCACCAAAATATTATATTGATTGCCGGTAGCAGGATCAGTGAATACAGAAGCAACCGAGCCGCTTATTGCAGTTGTAATTGTATTTGAAATTTGTGAGACACTAACACCAAGAGCGCCGGCTTTATCACGGTCTATCGAAACATTTAATTCAGGTAAATTTAATTCACGCGTTATCTGAACATCCGTTGCGCCGTTTGTAGTTTTTACAATATCGTAAATCTGCTGGCTTAGTTTATTTGCCTGATCGAAATCCTGCCCGCTGATAATTACATCAATCGGCGCCGATGAACCGAAATTCAAGAGGAATTTTAAGAAACCGCCGGAACTGATATAGATTTGAGCACCGGGAATACTCATTACCTTCGGTCTTAACGCTTTTACGATATCGAACACTGTTCTGTCTCTTTCATCGGGGGCGGTTAGTGAAACACTTATGCTTGCAGCATGACCGCCGGAATTTCCACCAAAAGAAGATCCGCTTTTTGCAGAAGGTACACCGATATCAGAAATAACTGTTTTGGCTTCTGGAACATTATCACGAATTATTTTTTCGATATGTACTATTAATTTTTCAGTTTCCTCTATTCTAGTACCGACAGGTAATTTAGCAGAAATTGAAAATTGACTTTCATCGGTTTCGGGAAAAAATTCTGTACCAACAAATTTGAATAGTAAAAAGGATAAAGCTGCAAAACCAATAACTCCAAAAATTACAATACGTTTATGTCTCAATGCTTTAGTTATAGTATTCTGGTAAAAAGTATCGATCTTGTCTAATAAATTTTTGAAGTAATTTTGAATCCGATGGGAAAGTTTTTTAGAATCCGGATCCACTTCCCGTTCCGCATGAAGATAATTGTAACACATTAAGGGAGTAACTGTTCTGGAAACAAAGAATGAAGAGAACAATGCAACAGTTATTGTAATTACCAGCGGAAGAAAAAGAAGTTTAGCTATGCCGGTCAAAAATATAACAGGAAGAAATACAATAACGGTGGTAAGAGTAGAAATGAAAATCGGGGAAGCAACTTCGAGCGCCGCATCGAGAGTAGCCTGCATTTTCACTTTACCATCTGATTTCATTGTTTTGTAATGACGGGATATTACTTCCAGTTCAACAATCGAGTCGTCCACCAGTCTTCCAATTCCTAAAGCTAATCCACCGAACGTCATGATGTTCAAAGTTGTTCCGCTGAATCTAAAAAAGATAAACGTAACAAAAATCGAAAGAGGGATTGCCAGAAAGATTATTACGGCACTTTTAGAGTTTCTAAGAAAAATTAAAATTACAAGCGTTGCTAAGAGAGCTCCTAAAATTGCTTCCTGGAATAACCCGCTAATTGATTGTTTGATATATAAACTTTGATCTGTACCCAGCGATGCTTTTACGGAAGGAGGTACATCTCTTAGTTGAGTAAGCGATTTAACAATTGCATTTACAACTTGAACCGTATTAGCGCCGGAAGTTTTTTGAATACGAAGAACAACACCTTCCTTACCATTATTTCTAATAACCTCTGTCTGTTCTTGATATGAATCTTCAACAAAAGCAACATCTCTTATCCTGACCGGAACACCGTTCTGGTTTTTTACAACAACGTTACCCATCGGTTCAACAACATTAAATTCACTTTCCGTTTTTAGTGAATAATCGAAAACTCCAGTTTTCAAATCGCCGGATGGAACAATTAGATTTGATGCAGAAATAGTTTGCAAAACTTCCTGAAGTGAAAGATTAAGAGCGTCAATTCTATTTCGATCAACCTTAATATGAATCTCGCGAATCCTGCCGCCTGTTACTTGAGCAAACGCAACACCTGGAATATGTTCTAGCTGCGGCTCAATAACATTGTAAGCTAAATCGTAGAGCGCTCTTTGGTCTAAATCTCCATTTAAAGCAACTGTGCAGACAGGAATATTTGTAATATCAAACCTGAGCACAAGGGGCTGCGATGCCGCGGTTGGAAGGAAGTTGAGAACTCTATTAACCTTTTGTATAACATCTATTAAACCAACATCCGTGCTTGCATCCCAAGTAAAATAAACTCGAATACTTGATTGTCCTTCCCGTGTTGATGACTGAACATAGCTTACGTTATTTGTCGAACTAACAGCTCTTTCAATTGGAACTGTGACAGTTTGTTCCATATCGGTTGGACCGGCGCCGTTGTTATATGTTATTACGCTAACAACAGGAATCTGAATATTCGGAAGCATATCGATTGGAAGCTGGGTAAGAGAAACAAATCCTAATACAAAGACGGCAATAGCCACCATGAAAGTTGTAATAGGATATTTAAGAGCAAATCGGGTTAGCCACATATTTTTACTTTGCTATTTTAACTTTCATTTTATCTTTAATTAATGTCTGTCCAACGAATACGATCCGGTCGTTTTCATCTAACCCGGAAAGTATTTCCAGTTTATCATCCATTTTAATTCCGATTTTAATATACTTTTTAGAAACAGTGGTATCAGGATTAAGAGTAAAAACAAAGTCACCTTTTTCGTCGTTCAAAGCAATTTGATTGGGAATAATATTTGAATTGGTTTTCTTTTCTGTTATGAATTGAATTGCTGCGAACATACCGGGCTTTAATTGAAAACTGGAATTATCAATTTCTATTTCTACAGCCATCGTCCGGGTCGTAAGATCAATTGCCTGGCTAATCTTACTTATTCTTGCACTAAACTTTTTATTGGGAATGGCATCGGCAGTTACGATTACTTCTTTAACACTTTGTAAATAAGGAACACTTCTTTCCGGAACGTTTACAACAGTTTTCAAACGGTCAATGTTCATTAACATAAATAAAACCGAACCTTGAGCATTCGTTGTAGCAGTAATATATGAACCGGGATCGAAATTTCTTTTAGTAATGGTACCTGAAAACGGCGCTGTAATTCTACAATAACTTAATTGAGTTGCCGCGTTATTATAAACAGCTTCTGCAGCTTCCTGCTGAGCGAGTGCGATATCATACGCAGCTTTTGCGTTATCCAAATCCTGCTGAGCTACTAATTTTTGGTCAAGAAGTTTTTTATTCCTATCAAAATTCAATTTTGAATTTTGGCAATTAGCCAAGGCTTGCATATAATTTGCTTTAGCTTGTTTTGCATTCTGTGAATAAATAGTCGTATCGATTAAAGTAAGTATCTGATTATTGGAAACCCGGGAACCAATATCAACGTAGTTTTTTTCGATGGTGCCGTTAACCTTAGAAAAAATACTTGCCTGCTGGATGGGAAGTATGTCTCCGGTAAATGAGTCGGTATTTTGAATATCGCCCTTGCTTAATTTACCAATTACAACAACCGGTTTGGGTATTTGCCGTTTTGACGAGTCTCCGCTTGTAATTTTGATAATAAAGATCAGTAATAGAACAAAAATTACACTGCCGGCAATTATGTACGATTTTTTCGAAAGATGCATCTCATTTCCTATTTGATCACATAATTATTAAACAAAACGAGAACTAAATAAATTCATCATTACTAATAATTTTCTAATGAAAGAAAGAAGTAGAAAAATTTTATTTTCTCATTCAAGGATTTGAATTGTAATAAACCAAAATGTAAAATGATTCCCAAAACAGACGCTGTGAAAAATTGTATAGTTTTAAACTATAAACTTAATTATCATTTTACTGTTCATATATTATTATGCTCTAAGTTTGATTGTTTTCTGTTTTGCTGGTAAAAATAAGAATAAGATTTTTACTTTCTAAGTTAATTTTTGTTAACAATGCATAATTTATAAACTCAATAATTTGTATTGAAAACTCAGCCTTATTAAGTTTACACAACAATTTTCTGTATGATGAAAACCCTTCTTCTTCTTTTTGCAATTGCACTCGGCGTATTCTTTCCCTACGGACATGAATACACTTTTTTAATCCGCTACTTTTTAATGCTGATGCTCTTTTTCTCGTTCCTTGACCTGAAGATAAACAAGAAAATTATTAGAAAAAGTCATTTTGTAATTCTTTTCGTTACCATATTTACTTCTGTTATAATATATTATCTCTTAAAACCATTTAACCAAATACTTGCAGAAACAGCATTTGTAACTGCAATTGCACCTACAGCCATAGCCGCTCCCGTAATAATAAGTCTGAAAAAAGAAAAAGTAGAATTTGTTGCGTTCTCTCTTTTGTTGAATAACGTATCTATTGCTCTTTTGCTTCCATTTCTTCTCCCGCTATTAATGAACAGTAGTTCTAATATTTCTGTCGGAAAAGTTTTACTTCCGGTTATTACAACTCTTTTAATTCCTTTCACTGCGGCGCAGTTAATAAAATTTATCTCGCCAAAAATATGGCAGCGTTTAATTAATTGGAAAGATTCTTCTTTCTACATTCTAGTGATAAACATTTATATTGCTACATCCGAAGCTTCTTACTATATAAGATCCGGATTAACTAATAGTTTAGAAATTGTCTTCCTTATAGCAGTAGTATCTACAACTTTATGCATTTTGTTTTTTTCACTAGGGTGGTTCATTGGTGGAAAAGAATATTCTTCCGAAGCAAGTCAATCGTTAGGACAAAAGAACAATGCATTCACAATATGGATATCGCTTACATTTATTAATCCTCTTGCCGTGCTGGGTCCTGTTTTCTACGTGTTCATACAAAATATTTATATCTCATGGGAGTTATATAAACACCGCGGTGCAGAACAAGATTAGAGCTTAATTTATTTTTCCCTTCTTAAAACGATAGAACAACACAAAGACAATCTGCATAAAAAATAAATGGACATCTTCTCTTTTTTAATTAAATTAGTGCTGTTTTTTCTAACTAAGCGAGACTAAATGAAAAAAATCTTTAAAATCACTGCATATATTCTAGGGGGAGTTGTTGTATTGGTGGCGGCATTTTTAATTTATTTTAATTCAACTTTTCCAAAGATGGATCTACCATCTAACGAAAAAGTTGAGATCACTCCTGCACGTTTAGAGCGCGGGAAGTATTTAGCTCATCATGTTACTGTCTGTATGGATTGCCATTCTACGCGCGACTGGTCAAAATATTCCGGCCCGTTAACGTCCGGCACTCTTGGCAAGGGCGGAGATAAATTTGATGAAGCCACTGCCGGAGTTCCCGGCGTTCTCTATGCAAAAAATATTACCCCGGCAGGAATAAGCAGATACACTGACGGCGAGTTAATGCGCACAATTACAAACGGCGTAACAAAAGAAGGAAAGGCGCTCTTTCCATTAATGCCGTACATTGGATATAATAATCTTACCAAGGAAGATTTGTATTCAATCGTTGCATACATTCGTTCTCTTGAACCGATAAAAAATGATGTGCCGGAAGGTTCACTTAATTTTCCCCTCAACTTAATTGTAAAAACAATTCCGCTAAAATCTTATAAACCCTCGCCGGAACCAAATAGAAACAACCCGTCTGAATACGGAAAATATCTTGTTTCTATTGCAGGCTGTTTTGACTGTCACACACAAATGGTAAAAGGTGATTATATAATGGAAAAATCATTTGCCGGCGGAAGGGAATTTCATTTTCCTGGAGGAGTAATTCGTACTGCAAATATAACTCCCGAACCTGAATCGGGCATAGGTACTTGGACTAAAGACGAGTTTGTTGAAAGATTTAAATCCATGGATCTGGAAAAATATCCGCCCATGGAAACCAGCGTGAATGATTTCAATACTATAATGCCGTGGACGATGTATTCAGAAATGACAAACGAAGACCTTGGTGCCATTTATGAATATTTGAGAACCGTTAAACCGGTTAATAATGTTGTGGTTAAATTCACACCGAACAAATAATTCTACACACCCCTGCGCTTCGCTTGTCCCCTCTCTAGAGGGGACGCGGCGTATCCGAGGGGTGTGTAGTTTATTTTGTAATTGTCAGAATCCAGTCTTTAATAATCTTTAAAGCGTCAACCGAAAAAGTTTCTTCAAGCTCTCCGTACTCGGTTAGTGTACAAGTTTTACATTTTTGGAATAAATGATTTAATCCCGGCAGTTCTACGATCTTGAAGTTTTTATTCCCTCCGGCTTTTAAGGCTTTTTCTATTTCCGGTAAGTTCTGCTTTGGATCAACTTGAAAATCCTTTCCGCCGTTTATAGCAAGAACTGGAACTGTTACGTTTTCTAATGTGGGACGTGGATCGTACTTTAAGAAAAATCTAAACCATGGTGAAAGTATTTGTTTTATTTGCTGCGACATCATTGGTTTCTGAGAGTCCGCTTCTTTCTTTTCTTCATCACTTAAGGTTGGATATATCTTATCATACAATTCATTTATCTGTTTCTCGGCTTTATCATTGTCGGGTTCGTTCAAAACAATGTTATAAACTTTTTCCGAAATTTTATTGTCCTTATTTATTTTTTCCTCGGACGCTCCACTTGCTTGACTTATCAATTTTTCTTGAAGAAGAAGAATTTCCTTTCCGGTAACTCCTGTTCCGGCAATCATTACAATGAAATGAACATCGTTTGAATTAACTGCACATATTGGTGCTATCAATCCGCCTTCGCTATGTCCGCCAACTCCAATTTTCTTAGGATCAACTTCCTTTCTTGTTTTTAGATATTCCACAGCAGCAAGTGCATCTGTCGCAAAATCCTCTGAGGTTGCAGTGGCAAAATTACCTTTCGATTTTCCAATCCCGCGGTCATCAAAGCGAAGAACAGCAATTCCGTTGCGGGTTAGGTAATCGGAAATCACCAAAAACGGTTTGTGATTCATTAAGGATTCGTCTCTATCTTGAGGTCCTGACCCGGTAACTAAAACTACCGCCGGAAATTTTCCTTCGTCTTTTGGATAAGTAAATGAACCGGCAAGAGTAATGTTTGCAGATTTGTTCTCAAAAGTTACCTCTTCATCATTATACGGATATGGTTTCAGCGGATTTTGCGGGCGCTTTACTTCAACAAGTTTATCAATCTTTTTTAGATCAAAAGGCAAAACCATCTCTCTCTGTTTGAATGTTCCTTTTACCAAAGCGCTATCTTTATAAATTTTTCCGGTGTAAGAAGCGCCGATCATTTGAATTGCAAACTTCAAACTGTCATCGGTCATAGTTATAGAAGAAGCTGGAATGTTGTTCGCGCTAGGGCCTTGATCCGGACTATCTAAAAACGCACCGAGCGAGCCATCGCTATTATTGAATACTTTTAAGACCAGCCGCAAAGAGACGGAAGAAATTTTCAGCTTGCCTTCCCACAAACTTGTGAATTTCTTTTCTTCTTTCTTTTGATCTTCTTGTGCGAACAAGAAATTATTCGATCCCAGACAGAACAGTAATAAAAACAGCGTAAAATATTTTACTAAACGTTTCATTTCATCCCTCGGTTATTGATAATAATTACTTTGTTCATTTGCTAAGCTGCGGTACTTTGCCTAAAACATCATCTACGGAAAGATTTTTTATTTCGCCTAGATTCAAATTTTTAATCCCTTCCTCTATTTTTGCTTTGTCCCCGACTACAACAACTATCATCTGATCCGGCACAATATATTTTTTAGCAGCTCCGTTTACATCATTACCGGTTACGCTTAAAATCTTTGATACAAATTCGCCGAAATAATTAGACGGCAGATTATATAATAACATTTCTTCAAGCTGTGTCGCTATTTCCGAAACGGATTGAAAATTCCCGGGATAACTGAGAGCAACCAAATTCTTAGCGCGATTTAAATCGGCATCTGTCAATGGTTCGCGGATTCCGTTAAGCTCGTTAAAAAATTCTGTTAGCGCTTTATCTGTAACTTCCGTTTGAACAGAAGAAGATGCAACAAAACTTCCCGGTGCCGGTCTGAACATAAACCTTGATGATGCGCCGTAAGTGTAACCGTGTTTTTCTCTCAAGTTTTGGTTTAAGCGCGAGGTGAACGATCCGCCGAGAAGCGTATTCATGACTACGACTGAATTATAATCCGGTGTTAGCCGTGATGTGCCGATCCTTCCGATATTAATTACCGACTGAGCCGCGCCCGGTTTATCAATCAAATAGACAATGCGGTTGGCAACTTGTACCGGTTCTTTAATTTTAACTTGCTTAACATCGCCTTTTTTCCATTTACCAAAATTGTTTTCTAGTTTTTTCTTCAGTTCTTCTTTCTTGATATCTCCAACAACAATAACAAAAGAATTATTTGCTGTAGAATATTTTTTATAAAAACTCTTCATATCACCAACGGAAAAACCATTGATCTCATCTTCGCTTGTCATTCTTCCGTAAGGATGATCTTTTCCAAAAAGAATTTTATTAAATGCCGCGCTTGCAATAGCAGTCGGCTGATCGTGCATCTGCATTAATGATGTTAAACGGTCTTTCTTTTTTCTATCTAATTCTTTTTGAGGAAAATCCGGACGCAGAAGAATATTGCTCATAATTTTCAAAGCATCATCAAGTTTTGAAAGCGGCGTGTGAAGATATACTCCGGAAGAATGCGCTCCTGCGTTGGTGGAAATTTTAGCTCCGAGAAAATCTATCGCGTCTGCAATTTCAAGAGAGGATTTTCCTGCGGCTCCTTCGGTTAACATGCTCATCGTTAATGCAGCTAAACCGGTTTTATTCTCCGGATCGTTAACGTTTCCCGTTTTAATAACAACGTTCAATTGAACTAGCGGGACTTCATGTTTTTCCATCAGTACAACTTTTAATCCGTTTGAAAGCGAGAATTGTTGTATTGCTGGTAAATTTAATTTTTGCGGCGGTAGAAGCTGGGGTGGTTTTGTTCTGTCCGGAGTTTGTGCATAAAGAGAAAAACAAAAAGCGGAAACAACAATTAATTTTATCGAGAATAAAAATATCTTTTTCATATTATTTGCCCTCCGCTTTAGTTTGTTCCGCTAAATCTGTTTTGCCTTTAGGAACAATGCTTAGAATTACCCGTCCGTTATCGCGTAAATAAATTTGTGCGGCAGTTTGAATGTCGTTAACGCTCAGCGCTTTGTAGCGTGAAAGATCTTCGTTCGCATAATCGGGATTGCCTGTGTAATAAAAATAATCATTCAGTTGATTTGCTTTTCCGCCGAATCCTCCCGGTATTTCCAAAGCATCTAAAAACGAAGCTTCATATTGATTGACGGCACGTTGTAATTCTCTTTGCATCGGCATTTCGTTTTTTATTTTATCTATCTCCTGCTGAATAACTGTTTTCAATTCTTCAAGAGTATGGCCGGAACGCGCTGTTGAAACTATTTGGAACTGTGAAGAAAGTTTGCTCGATGCTTGATATGCGCGCACGTCCTGTGCGATCTGCAGTTCGTAAACTAATTTTTGGTACAGCCGTGAGTTTTTTCCGCCGGATAAAATATTTGCGAGAACATCAAGCTCCGCATCTCCGGGTGTAAATCTCTGCGGAGTAATCCAGGTCATATACAAACGCGGAAGCTGAACACGGTCTTCCATAACTACGATTCTCTCTTCGTTCAATCTTACCGCCGCCGGATTTTGCGGATCAACCGGTTTGCCTGCCGGAATTCCGCCGAACCATTTTTCAACAAGCTTCAATGTCTCTTCGGGATTTATATCTCCGGCTATTGATATTGATGCGTTGTTCGGAACGTAATACGTTTTAAAAAATTCAACAACATCATCGTATGTGGCTGCGCTAAGATCTGTCATCGAACCGATTACGGGCCAGCTGTAGGGATGGGTTGCGGGATAAAGATTTTTTAAAATTGTTTCTTCCGATAATCCGTAAGGACGGTTTTCATAACTCTGGCGTCTTTCGTTTTTTACAACCGCTCTTTGTGCATCAACACTTTGCGGTGTCATTGCATCAACAAGAAATCCCATTCTGTCGGAATCAAGATATAATGCAAGTTCAAGCGCGTTCGAAGGAAGGTCTTCATAATAATTTGTCCTGTCTTCGGTTGTTGATCCGTTATTTTCTGCGCCTGCCGCTTCCAGCAATTTATCAAATTCTCCTTCTGCAACATGTCCGGATCCCATAAACATCAGGTGTTCGAACAAATGTGCAAAGCCGGTGCGTCCCGGTTTTTCATAACCCGAGCCGACATGGAACCATGTATTAACTGTAACCGTTGGCGTTGAGTGATCTTCATGAAGCAGCACATTCAATCCGTTCGAAAGAACGTGGCGTGTATAAGGAATTTTGATCTGACTCTGTGCGGACAAAACCGTGCACAGTGTAATTAGTAGAACAAGAGTTTTTCTCATGCTTTCACCTTTGATGAATTATGATTGAACAAAAAATATATATTTCCGCTGAATAATATTATGATAGAATCAATGTGTAATTAGACGTTCCAAAACATTGTATGACTTGATAAAAGATAACTTTGACAAAACGATCTGCCGGAAGCTTGCAAAAAAATTGCGTTAGTCTTCAGTTCTAACTTTTCTAAAACTGATTGAAACATATTTTCTTCCTATAACGAAAGTTCCGTTTAATTCGATTTTTCTTGAGCTAAGTTCTCCTTTAAATAACGAATCAATTTCCTTGAAATATATCTTGATCTTATAACCGTCAACAGTTGTTTCTGCGGCGGTAAGATTAAAAACATCCGCATCGGGACTTTCCATTCTGGTTACAAGTATTCCATCAACTTCTTCAATACTAAAAGAAATTCTATATGGGTTGCCGTCAATGTCTAACATATTCTCGCGGTTTAGTCCCGTTACCCATTTGCCTATAAATAATTTATCAGTGTTTTCCTGCGCGAGCGAATAACTATTAAAAGCGGATAAATAAATAATCGCTGCAAATAAAAACACTTTGAATAATGAAAAATATTTTGTCATTGTAATTTCCTTCGAAATTTGTAAACGGCAGATATAATTGCTTCCGAATTTATGGTAAGTTTTTGTTTAAGTAAAATTTGAAAAGAAACATGGAATGATGAAAATTTTTGTTTTCTATTTATAGAC
>Ga0182021_10000228_pt1 | contig 56186 bp, 49 predicted proteins | sample 612E3MmetaG_FD_120493 | JGI IMG/M metagenome (GOLD analysis project Ga0182021, IMG submission 120493) | Permafrost microbial communities from Stordalen Mire, Sweden - 612E3M metaG (Illumina Assembly) | ecosystem: Environmental > Terrestrial > Soil > Wetlands > Permafrost | place: Sweden...
CGAAGTACCTGTGAATTTGCAACCCCGGTTCCGCGGGCGTCTCACGCTGCTGAAGGACGAGCAGGGCGAGATCAAGTGCGTCTGCTGCCTCGCCTGCGAGAAGATCTGCCCCACCCAGGTCATCACCATCGAGAAGGGCAAGAAGGAGGGGCGCAAGATGCCCTTCCCCGTGCAGTACGACTTCGAGATGGAGCGCTGCATCTTCTGCGAGTTCTGTGTGGAGAGCTGCGGCTTCGATTCCATCATCCTGAACCATCAGTTCGAGCTGGCCGCCTATAACCGGGAGGACTTCTCCATCGGGATGGAGGGTCTGGGTCAGAACATGTTTGAACCTTCGCCTGTGGGTAAGTACAGCGTGGCTGAAGACTGAACCTAATACCGACGCGCATTTCCGAGGACGCCCCATGGAACATCTACTTGTAACGATCGGCCGGGACATGTTCGCCATCTTCGGCGTCCTGGCCCTGTGCGGCGGAATCTTTATGGTGGCTGCGAAGAGCGCCGTCCACAGTGTGCTCGGATTCCTCTTTACCATGCTGTGCGTCGCCGGCTGTTTCCTGTCCCTGGACGCCGAGTTCCTGGGCATGGCCCAGATCCTGGTCTATGCCGGGGGCATCGTGGTGCTCTTCCTCTTCGTGGTCATGCTCGTGGAATTGAGCAAGTACAAGGAGAAGGGGGTCTTCCAGCTCCAGACCCGGTCCGCGGTAGTGGCGGTCGTCATCGGTGCCGCCGTCTTCATCGGTGTCTTTCGGAACCTGCTGTTCGGAGTCGCCTCCTCCGAGGCGCTGGTGCTGCGACCGGAACTGGCCCAGGGATTGAACGTTGCCCAGCAGAACGCCCAGGCCGTGAGCCGGGGACTCTTCTCGGACTATCTCCTTCCCTTCGAGATCCTCAGCGTGATCCTCCTGGTGGCCCTGGTGGGTGCGGTGGTCCTGGCAAAGAGGGAGCGAGTGTGATGGTCAACCTCAACACGGTCCTCCTCATCTCCTCCCTCCTGTTCGCCATCGGCATCGCCGGTGTGCTGATCCGGCGCAACGCCCTGGTGATCCTCATGAGCATCGAGCTCATGCTCAACGCGGCCAACCTCAACTTCATCGCCTTTGCCCGCCACAGTGGCTCCGTCTCCGGCCAGGCCTTCGCCCTCCTGGTGATGGGCTTCGCCGCCGCCGAAGTGGCGGTGGGCCTCGCCTTGGTGGTGGCCCTCTACCGCAAGCGCGACACCGTCCAGGTGGACGACATCAACCTGCTGAAGGGATGACGACGACCATGACTGCTGAGATGACTCTGGCGCACGCCGCCTCCCAGCCAGGCACGCTGCTTTGGCTGATCCCCTTTCTGCCCTTCTTCGGATTCCTCATCAACGGGCTCACTGGCCGGAAGCTGAAGAACACCAAGGTCGTGGACTTCTTCGCCCTCGGCAGTGTGGGCATGGCCTTCCTCCTCACCCTTTGGTACTTCGCCCAGCTCGTCGGGCTTCCCGCCGATGGACGCTCCATCCACCAGTGCCTATGGACCTGGTTCGATGTGGGGGGGGCGCGGGTGCTCGGCGGCCTTACCACCTACAAGATTCAGTGGGCCTACAAGTTCGATGTGCTCAGCGGCTGCATGGCCCTGCTGGTCACCGGTGCGGGGTTCCTCATCCACCTCTTCAGCACCGGCTACATGGCCGAAGAGCGCAATGACGGGCGCTATTACCGCTTCATGGCCTACATGAACCTCTTCGTGTTCAGCATGCTGAACCTGGTACTGGGCGCCAACATCATGATGATGTTCCTGGGCTGGGAGGGCGTGGGCCTCTGCTCCTACCTGCTCATCGGCTTCTACTTCGAGAAGGAATTCGCCGCCGCCGCGGGCAAGAAGGCCTTTGTCACCAACCGCATCGGCGACTTCGGATTCATGATCGGCTTCTTCCTGATCTTCCAGGTCTTCGGGAGCCTCGACTACGACACCCTGATGGGTTCCGTCCGCGAAGTGGCGAACCTGCCGGCCATCACGCTGTATGGCCATACCGCCAGTCCCACCTGGTGGTTCAACCTCATCGGCTGCTGCCTCTTCGTGGGCGCCATGGGCAAGTCCGCGCAGATCCCTTTGTATGTTTGGCTCCCGGACGCCATGGCAGGTCCAACCCCGGTGTCCGCGCTGATCCACGCCGCCACCATGGTGACCAGCGGCCTCTACATGATCACGCGGATGAACTTCATCTATGTGAACGCCCCCATCGCCCTGGCCGTGGTGCTCGCCTTCGGTGCCCTCACGGCCTTTGTGGCCGCCACCATGGGCCTGGCCCAATACGACATCAAAAAGGTGTTGGCCTATTCCACCGTGTCCCAGCTGGGCTTCATGTTCATGGGCCTGGGGGTCGGGGCTTTCAGCGCCGGCATGTTCCACGTCTTCACCCACGCCGCCTTCAAGGCCAGCCTCTTCCTCGGTTCCGGGTCGGTCATCGCCGCCTGTCACCATGAGCAGGACATGCGCAACATGGGCGGGCTGAAGAAGCTCATGCCCATCACCGCCATGAGCATGATCCTGGCAACCTTCGCCATCGCCGGCATCTTCCCCTTCTCCGGCTTCTTCTCGAAGGACGAGATCCTCTGGAAAGTCTTCGAGGGCTGGTACCAGCACGGCCATTACACGGGTCCCACGCTAAACCTGGTGGCCTGGGTCCTAGGCATGCTCGGGGCTTTCTGTACCGCCTTCTACATGACCCGCCTCATCGCCATGACCTTCTATGGCGAGTACCGGGGCGCAGGTCATGATCCTCACGGGCTGAGCGTACCCTCCGAGGCCCACGGTCACGGGGACGACCATGGAGACGGTCACGACGGTCCCGATGATCACAGTCCTGCCCATGCCCAGGGGCACGATGCTCATGGGCACAGTACGCACGGACATGCCGCGCCTGCATCGCATGGCCATGGTCCCACGGAAGTGTCCTGGCGCATGTGGCTGCCGGTGAGCATCCTGGCCGGTCTGGCAGTGGTGCTGGGCTTCCTGAACTATCCCGAGAGCCTGCACCGCATCCTGCCCATCGTGCCAGCGGAGGTCTTCAGCAAGTGGATCGAGCCGCTGCTCTACCAGGTGGCGCCCGCGCACCACGGCGAGCACGTGCCCCCCTTCATCGAGTACGGTCTCATGGCCTGGGCCACCCTGGTGTGGGCCCCCGGCGCCATGCTGCTGGCCTGGTGGATTTACAAGGTGGATCCCAGCTGGAGCCGCGCCAAGGCCTTCGTGGCCCGATTCCCGAACCTGTTCCGCTGGGTGAACGCCAAGTACTACGTGGACGAGTTCTACGACGCCGCCCTCATCGAGCCCATCAAGCGCTTCTCCGCCCAGCTCTGGAGCTTCGACACCTGGGTGGTGGACGGCGTGGTGAATGGCGCGGCCCGCGCCACCCTCATCTGGGCCGAGCTCATGAACTGGGTGGACGAGTACCTAGTGGACGGGGCGGTCGACCTCGTCGAGTACTTCGTGCAGGAGACCAGCGGAGTGTTCCACGGCCTGCAGACCGGCCGGGTCCAGAACTACGCCTTCGTGATGTTCATCGGCTTCCTCGTCTTCGCCTTCTGGAAATTCCTCGTCTAGTCTTTCCCTGCCTGGCCTCATTGGTTTGGAGTCCCCATGTTCACCGCAAATACGACACTGATGCTGGTGGCGACCTTCCTGCCCCTCCTGGGCGCATTGGTCCTCCTCCTTGTGCCCAAGGACCAGCGCCGGATCTTCGAGATCGGGTCCCTCCTGGTGATGATCGTCAGCCTGCTGCTGAGCCTGCCTTTCTGGTTCGGCTACGACCGCGCCAGCGACGCCGTGCAGTGGTTCCAGGCCTGGACCTGGATCCCTTCCCTGGGCGTGAAGTTCGCGGTCGGCATGGACGGCATCAGCCTCCTGCTCTGGCTGCTGACCACCTTCATCGGCCCCATCGCTATCGCCTGCTCCTTCGGTTCCATCAATGAACGTCAGAAGGAGTATTACATCTGGATGCTGGTGCTGCAGACGTCCATGCTGGGAGTCTTCATCACCCAGGACATGTTCCTCTTCTACCTGTTCTGGGAAGTGATGCTGGTGCCGATGTACTTCCTGATCGCCATCTGGGGCGGACCGCAGAAGCTCTACGCCGCCATCAAGCTCTTCCTCTACACCCTGGCGGGTTCCGTGCTGATGCTGGTGGCGCTCCTGGCCATCTACTTCCTGCAGCACAAGACCACGGGCTCCTATGACTTCTCCCTGGCCAGCTTCCAGGCCATGGCCCCCGTGATCGCCCAGCAGAGCAAGACCTACCAGCACCTGATGGCCCTGGCCTTCTTCATCGGCTTCGCCATCAAGGTCCCGATGTTCCCCTTCCACACCTGGCTGCCGGACGCCCACGTCCAGGCCCCCACGGCCGGTTCCGTGATCCTCGCCGCCATCCTCCTGAAGATGGGCACCTATGGCTTCGTCCGGTTCCTGCTGCCCATCATGCCCACTGCCACCAAGGACTTGATGCCCTGGTTCATCGCCCTGTCCCTCATCGGCATCATCTACGGGGCCCTGGTGGCCATGATCCAGAAGGACATGAAGAAGCTGGTGGCCTACTCCTCCGTGAGCCACCTGGGCCTCTGCATGCTGGGCCTTTTCGCCCTCAATCCCTACGGCATCAAGGGCGGCCTCTTCCAGATGCTCAACCACGGCATCAGCACCAGTGGGCTCTTCCTCGCGGTGGGCATCGTCTACGAGCGGCGGCACACCCGCATGATCGCGGATTTCAGCGGGCTGTCGAAGACCATGCCGGTCTACGCCACCATCTTCATGATCATGACCATGAGCAGCATCGGCCTGCCGCTGCTGAACGGCTTCATCGGTGAGGGCATCATCCTCATGGGTTCCTTCCAGGCCTTCCCCTGGGCGGCGGTGGTCGCCACGCTCGGCATCATCCTGGGCGCCGCCTACATGCTCTGGATGTTCCAGCGCGTCATGTTCGGACCCATCAGCGCCGTGAACGAGAAGATGGACGATCTGAACATGCGCGAGATCCTCTACTTCGCCCCGCTGGTGGCCGCCGCATTCTGGATCGGCCTCTACCCGAAGCCGATCATGGATGTGATGGACGCGCCGGTCCGCAAGCTGGTGGAGCAGGTCACTCCCGGCTACTACGCAGCAGAGGCTCTGGCCACCAAGCAGGCCATCGCAGCGAAACTGGGCATGCAGGGCATGGAAGCCCCGCACCCCGAAGGCGCCACTTCCGAGGGCTCGAATGGCGAGCAGGAGCTCCCGGCCGAGCCGGGTGCGAAGCATGGTGAGGCCCACGCAACCCCAACCCATAAAGCTCCTGCCCAAGGCGGAGGCAACTGATGTCCGGCTTCGCACAGGGGCTTCTGGGCGCGCTCCTCCGGGACACGCACCTGGTCACGCCCCAACTCTTCCTCATCACGGTGGCCACGCTCATGCTCTGGCCCGGCGACCTCTTCTTCAACCGGAACGAGAAGCACAAGTGGGCGCCTATCACCCTGGTGATCCTGGCGGTCACGGCGGTCCTGGTGGCCAGAACTACCGACGGCGAGGGATTCTCCCGCATGTTCCGCATGGACGGCCTCACCCGGGGCTTCCAGATGCTCTGCGTGGTGGCGACGGCCGGTACGGTGCTCCTGAGCATGCGCCTGCTGGACAGCCTGAAGCAGCAGACCGTGGAGTACTACGCCCTGATCCTGTTCTCCCTGTCCGGCATGCTCTTCCTCTGCGGGGCCTCGGATCTGATCTCGGTCTACTTCAGCATCGAGCTCATGGCCATCTGCATCTACATCCTGGTGGCCTACCTGCGGGACCGGGCCACCAGTGTGGAAGCGGGCATGAAGTACTTCCTTCTGGGGGCCTTCTCCAGCGGCATCCTCGTCTATGGCATCAGCCTGCTCTACGGCGCATCCGGTGGCGTCACCACCAACCTGGCGGACTTGAACCAGGCCTTGGCCCTCACGCCCACCTCCAGCAACCTGCTGGTCTACACGGGCGTCCTGATGGTCCTCGTGGGCATGGCCTTCAAGGTGGCCGCGGTGCCCTTCCACATGTGGGCGCCCGATGCCTACGAAGGCGCCCCAACCCCCATCACCGCCTTCATGGCGACCGCCCCCAAGGCTGCCGCCATGGCGGCCTTCCTGCGGGTGTTCGGATCAGGCTTCCATGGCGTGTCCAGCGATTGGGTATTGCCCCTCAGCTACATTGCCGGGGCGAGCATGATCCTGGGCAACGTGGCCGCGGTGAGGCAGGAAAGCATGAAGCGCCTGCTGGCCTACTCCAGCATCGCGCACGTGGGCTACATGCTCCTGGGCGTACTGTCGGGCGATCCGAAGGCCGGGGCCCAGGCGGTTTGGCTCTACATGCTCATCTACATCGTGATGAACACCGGCGCCTTCGCCGTGGTGATCTACCTCCAGGGCAAGGGTGAGGGCGAGCGCATTGAGGATTTCAAGGGTCTGGGCCGCAAGCATCCCGTCCTGGCCTTCGCCATGATGGTCTTCCTGCTCAGCCTGGCCGGGATTCCGCCCCTGGTGGGCTTCTTCGGGAAGTTCTACCTCTTCAAGCTGGCCATCGAGCAGGGCTTCGTGACCCTCACGGTCATCGCGCTGCTGACCAGTGCCGTGAGCGCCTATTACTACCTGGGCGTGGTGAGCCAGATGTACTTCCGGGAACCCGAGGGCGAGGCTGCCCCCATGGGCGCTGGTCCGGTCTTCATCGTGACGCTGACCTGCGCCTTGGTCCTGGTGGGCACGGCCTTCGGCCCTTGGCTGCTGGACTGGGCCGGACGCATTTTCTGGGTTTGAGGCAAGGGAATACACTGAAAGGCGCGGGGTAACCCGCGCCTTTTCTATTGGGGTAGGTGTGATCTTCAAGAAGACGGAGAATGCGGATCCGGGCGAACGGGCCCTCTGGGGCGACCTCATGTCCCTGGGCTTCAGTTTCCCGATCTGCATCGCGCTGGGGTTCTTCCTCGGTCGCTGGGTCGGGGGCTGGTTCGGGCACCCTGCCGTGGGCCAATGGGTGGGCCTGGTCTGGGGCATCTTCACGGCCTTCTGGGAGCTCTACAAGGTCAATCGGCGCATGGCCCGGCGGGACGAGGCGGAGCTGAAGCGTCTCCAGGAAGGCAAGGAACCCCGTGAGTGAAGGTGGGGACCAGGGCGAGGACCACCTGCGGCGGGTCACCCGGGCCATGGTCGTCATGGCCCTCCTGGGTACGGTCCTCTGGGGCCTCCTGCGGTCCTGGACAGCGGCCCTGGTCTTCGGAGTGGGGGCTCTGACCAGCCTGGTCTTTTGGTCCCTTCATCAGGTCCTGACCTCCCGGATGCTGACCCCCTCCAGGCGAGGCCGGTGGGTCTACGCCTTCCTCTCCCTGGGCAAACTGGCATTGATCGCGCTGGTGCTGCGTGGGATGATGGAAAGATACCCGGCGGAAGCCTTGCCGCTGGCCATGGGAGTGATTCTCTTTGTGGCTGGCATTTTCTTGGAAGCGCTGCGTCTGGCCTTCCAGAAACCCGATGCCCCACCGCCCGATTGAGGTTTGACCGAGATGGAACATCACGCATCGTTGCTCGCTCAGTGGCTCACCCATGTGCTGCATCTGGCCCAGCATTCCTGGCCGGGCTTCGCCCACGGGGCGCACCTGTCCATCCTCGAGCGCTATGACCACCTGCTGAACGCAGCCCTGGCAGCCCTCACGACCATGGCCATCACCACCCTGGTGCGGAAGAACCTGGCCCGCATCCCCGGTCCCCTGCAGCAGGTTTTCGAGGGTGTGGTCGGCGGCCTCAAGGACATGATCAACGAGAACATCGCCCACCACGGTGAGAAGTATCTGCCTTTCATCGGGACCATCGCCTTGTTCGTCTTCTTCAACAACCTGTTCGGGCTGATTCCCGCCCTCAGCCCCGGCACCAGCAACTGGAACGTGACCCTGGGTTCGGCTCTGGTGGTGTTCGCCTACTACAATTTCCATGGCATGAAGGAGCAGGGCTTCGTGAAGTACTGGGCCCACTTCGCGGGTCCGATCTGGTGGCTGGCCCCCCTCATGTTTCCCCTGGAGATCCTTGGTCTGCTGAGCCGCATCCTCAGCCATTCCTTGCGTTTGTTCGGCAACATCGCCGGCGAGCACCTGGTGGCGGGGATCTTCTTCGGGCTCATGCCGATCCTCCTGCCGCTGCCCATGATGTTCCTCGGGCTCTTCTTCGGCCTGATCCAGACCTTCGTGTTCACGATGCTCACCACCATCTACCTCAGTGGGGCTGTTTCACACGAGCATTGAGCCTACGAAAAACGCGAGCGGGCCGCGCCCGCTCACGTTTTTCGCATGTGAAAGCCTTCAACCGTCTCAGGGATTCCGAACCCCCCGGACACTCCTCAAGGAGCACCACCATGAAGAAGTTCCTTACCACCGCTTTCCTCTTCACCCTGGCCGTCGCCGCCTTCGCCCAGGGCGCTCCTGTGGCCGCCAAGGGCCTCTTCGAAGGCCAGTTCACGGCCCACATCGCCCTCGCCATCGCCGCCGCCGGTTGCGGTCTGGGCCAGGGCAAGGCCGTGGCCGCCGCTGTCGAGGGTGTGGCCCGCAACCCCCAGGCTGCAGGCAACATCCGCACCACCATGATCATCGGCCTGGCCCTCATCGAGGCCCTCGTGATCTACGTGCTCGTCGCTGCCTTCGCCATCAAGTAGGTTCATCCGGTTCCGAACGGGGCGTCCTAAATCTGGGCGCCCCGTTTCTTTGTGACCTCCCGGCGAACCTATGCACATACTTGGACACCATGACTCCCCACACCATGTTCCCCATGCCCCCCGAAGTCACGCAGGTGATCCTGGGGGGCGGTTCGCCCATCGACCTGGACTCCCTGCGGATCCATTCCCCCGGCGAGGCCTGGAATTTCGCCCTCAACTACGGCTACGACATGGGTGTTCCCGTCCAGCGGGCAGCTGTGATGCGGGTCTACGAGGATGCGGTGGACTTCCTGGAAGCGGTGGTGCTGGAGGGCACGAAACTCCATGTTCCCTTGGAGGTGCGCGATCTCCAGGATCCCCTCGACCTGCTGGTCTGGGCTTCAGACCGTCCCCGGGACATCCGGGCCCGCTGGTCCTGCGCGATCCTGCGGGTGATGCATACCCTCTTCCACGTGGACCACAATGTGAACCTCCGCTTCCTGCCGGAGATCCAGTCCCAGGTCTTCAGTCGCTATGACCAGTATCTGGTCTGCGAGGAGGATCGCTGGTGCCTGCGCGGGGCCTATGAGGTGCCCCTGGTGGCTGTGGAACGGAAGGAGAACAAGGATCGGGTCTCCATGCTTCTGAAGATGCTCCACAAACCCGAAAACGTGGCTGAAACCATCTACGACCAGATCGGCATCCGCTTCGTGGCCGAGGACCAGCTCGGGGTGCTCATGGTCATCCGCTTCCTCCTTGATCACCACGTCCTGATGCCGACCCATATCAAGCCGAGCCGGAGCCGGAACCTGATGATCGATATGGAGGCCCTGGCCGCCTGGAGCGAATCCATGCCACCGTATTTCCGGATCCAGGACCTGGGACCAGAGGAAAGGAAGGCGTTGAGTGGGACCCTGGCCCTCAAGTCCCCGTGCAAGGACCAGAACCCTTTCTCCAGCAAGGATTACTCGGCGATTCAGTTCACGGCCCGCACGCTGGTCCGGCTGCCTAGTCCCGCTACCCGGGCTCTGGAAACCCTCCAGGAACGGCTTCAGACCATGGGGGACTCCGAGTTGTCGGACCTTGTCCGCATTCCGGAGTTGCTCCAGGATCAGGAGGAGTTTACTTTCTTCTTCGCACACGAAGTCCAAGTGATGGAACAATCGGGGTTTCAGAGTTCACGTTCGGGTCCGGCATCCCATTCGGAGTACAAACAGCGCCAGCGGGATGCCGCCCGGCGAAGAGTGCTTCAGGGAATCCTTCAGGAGGAAGCATGTTGAACATCCAGACCCGCCAAACCGGCAACGCTTCGGTGGTGTCCATCCAGGGCAAGGTCAATTTCGAGGTAACCGCGCAACTCCGGGACGTGATCCGCGAGACTGTGGCCACCGCCCAGCCGAAACTCCTCGCCATCAACCTGGAGGGTGTGAGCTTTATCGATTCCTCCGGCCTTGGCCTCCTGGTCGCCGCCCGCAACAGCGTGGACAAATCTGGCGGGAAGCTGCACCTGTGCTGCCTGCCTGCCACCGTGAAGAAGTCCTTTGACCAGACCAACCTCACCAATTACTTCTCCATCTTCGCCACGGAGCAGGACGCTCTCCGCGGCGCCTGACGGGCCATCGCCGCGCATGGCCAAGGGCACCGTCCTGGTGGTGGACGATGAAGCACCCATCCGGGATATTCTCAGCTTCTATCTCAAGCGCGCGGGCTACCAGGTCCTGACCGCAGGAGATGGGCTTGAAGCCCTTGAAGAGATGGGTCGTTCCCGGCCCGATCTCATCATCTCGGACCTGCGCATGCCCGAGATGACGGGCGACGAACTGTGCAAGCGCATCAAGAGTGATCCCGCCACCCGCGACATCTATTTCATCATCCTGTCCACCCTGGACGGAACGGCCTCGCGTATCGGCGGCTTGTCGCTTGGCGCGGACGACATGATCCCCAAGCCCTTCCATGCCCAGGAAGTGCTGGCCAAGGTGGATTCGACCTTCCGGCTCATCGAGATGCAAAATGAGATCAAGCGCCAGAACAAGGAACTGACCACCTTCCAGTCACGGGTGCAGGAAGAAATGGAGTTGGCGGCGGCCCTCCAGATGGGGTTGCTGCCCAAGCTTCCCGGGAAGGCACCAGGCTCCCGCTACACCCATCGGTACCTCCCGGCAGCGGGCATCGGCGGAGACATCTACTCGATTCTGCCGTTGCCGGATGGTTGCACGGCCATGATGATCGCGGATGTGAGCGGCCATGGCGTTACCGCGGCACTCATCTCAGCCATGGTGAAGACCTCCTTCGAGAATCAGGTCCGGCTAGGTGGCGAACCCCTCGCCTGGGCCTATGGCATGAACGAGGACCTCTGCCGGTCCACCTTGCCCGAGCAGTTCGCCACGGCCTGGCTGGGCCATCTGGACCCTGTCTCCAACCGCCTCCGGTACGTGGTGGCGGGTCATTGTGCGCCCCTGCGGATCGTGGGAGGAACGAGGGGAGGGCTTCAGCGCTCCGAGGTTCTGCGTGGCAAAGGATTCATGCTGGGGTTGGACGAGCAGCTTCCCTTTGTGGGCTACGACGCTGAGTTCCTGCCGGAAGATCGTCTGGTGCTGTACACCGATGGACTGGTCGAAGTGGAACGGGAGGACCGCAGCATGCTGGAAGAAGCCGGCCTGCGGCGAATCTGCGCCGAATTGCCAGTGGGAGCCGAGGAAGCGGCCGACGCTGTCATCACCCAGGCCCGGGCCTACAATCATCCGGCGCACTTCGTGGATGACGTGACCCTGGTGATCCTGGACCGGAATGCCTAGAGGTCAGCCAACGTCGCGGCGATCCCTTCTTCCAGCTCGGTGAACGGCGCCCCATAGCCCGCCGTGCGGAGACTGCGCACGTCGGCCTGGGTGAAGCTCTGATACTTGCCGCGCAGCTCGTCGGGGAAGGGAATGTAGTCGATGCGGCCCTTTCCGAGATGGGCGATGAGGACTTTCGCGATGTCGTTGAAGCTGCGGGCGCGGCCCGTTCCTGCATTCAGGATGCCCTTCACCATGTCTCCTCCACTGAAGTGGAGGTTGATGGCCACGACGTCACCCACGTAGATGAAGTCCCGCTGCTGTTCGCCATCTCCGAAGCCATCAGTGCCACGGAAAAGCCGACATACACCTGTATCCTTCAGTTGACGCAGCAGCTGGTGCAGCACGGACATCATGCGGCCCTTGTGGTATTCCCGGGGGCCGAAGACATTGAAGTAGCGCAGGCCCACCACGGGGCTCTGGATGGCGGGCAGGAGGCTGCGCACATGCTGGTCGAAGGCCAGCTTGGAGTAGCCATAGACGTTCAGGGGCCTTTCATTCCCGGGCACCGGTTCGAAGGAGGTGCTGGCACCATAGGTGGCGGCGCTGCTGGCATAGACCATGGGCGTCTTGCGCGCGAGGCACCAATGGAGGAGGGCCTTTGAGTCCCCATAGTTGTTCTCCATCATGTACCGCCCATCGGATTCCATGGTGTCGGAGCAGGCGCCATTGTGGAACACGGCCTCGGGGCGCAGATCCAGGGTTCCGGCATCGAGCCGGGTCCGGAACTCCCGCTTGTCCAGGTAGTCGGCCAGGGAGAGGTCCGCCAGGTTGCGTGCTTTCGCTGAGTGGGTGAGGTTGTCCACCACAAGGATGTCCGTGTGGCCACGCCGGTTCAGTTCCCGCACCAGGTTGCTGCCCACGAATCCCGCCCCTCCGGTGACGATGAACATGTCCCACTCCTCGCCTCAAGGATAACGGCTAAGCCGTCACCCAAAGAATTAAGGTCGTCGGCATAAGGGCCCTTAACCGATGGTCTCTTCCGTCTCGAGCGGGGATATCCGTCGCAGCAGCCTGGGTCCAAGTTCGGCGACGAGGTTGGCGGCGAGGATGAGACCGCCACCCGCCAACTGGATCGGACTGAGGTGCTCCCGGATTCCCGGAACCCAGCCGCTGATGGCCAGGGCTGCGGTCCAGACGGGTTCCGAGGAGAAGATGACGGCACTTTCCGTGGCGCCCAGCCGAGCCTGGAAGGTGCTCTGGACGTAGAAGGCCAGGGTGGTCGCCAGCACCCCCATGAAGACCAGGGCTACCCAGGTGCCGCCCTTGGCGAGGGCCGGACCCGCGCCCTGGAACCCGAAGGGGGGTGGAAGGGCCAGGGTGACCACCAGGGATATCGCGCCGGTGACTGCTACCTGCACAAAGGCCAGCACCCAGCCTGAGGAGCGACGGGAGAAGTGCGAGGTCATGACGATATGGAAGCCGCAGAGCACGGCCGCGAGGAGGGTCTCTGTGTCCCCGCGGTTCCAGCCGCCCCAGGCGGAGCCTGGCTCGCGCACTAGGAGGGCCAGGCCCAGCAGGGCCACCATGGCCCCGAGGGCGTGGGAAGGCCGCAGGCGGTCGCCCACCAGCAGGGCCACCATGGGCGTGAAGATCACGTAGAGGCCGGTGATGAAGCCGGATTTCGAGGTGGTGGTGAAGCGCAGTCCATCAGTCTGGAGCCAGAACAGCGTGGCGAGGACGAGCCCCAGCCAGAGGCCGTCCAGGGCGTCCCGCCGGCGGACCTTCACCCCCAGGAGGATCAGCATCAGGCCGAGACCGGCGGTTCCGATGGCGAAGCGGATGCTCAGCAGAGCTCCAACCGAGAGGCCCGCATTGATGCAGTACTTGGTGGCCGGGAAACCGCCCGCCCAGATGAAGGCGATGGCGGCCAGGGCGAAGACGGCGGACAGATGGGAAGCGCGGGATTCCGGCATCCCCCCAGGCTATCGCCCAGAAGGGGACGTTCCAGGAAGAATTCCATCCGAGGCGGGGATCGCCATTATTTCAGCAGGGTCACCACGCGAACTGTCAACTCGGGCTGGTCGGGATCGTCCGTGCTGAGGGCCAGCACTTCGGTGGCGTGCCCGGCCTTCACGGTGGCGGGCAGGATGACGGTCAGTTCCACGGTGGCGGCCTTCTGGTTCAGGCCCTCGACCCGCATGCCCGGGATGGACGGACGGACCTTCGTGACGCGGAAGGGCCTGCCATCCGCCTGTTTGAGGGTCAGCTTCTGGCGAAGCTCCTTGCCCACCGTGTCCTGGAACACCAACTCCACGGGGCTGGCCTGGATCGAGGGTTTGAGATCCCACTGGACGTTCAAGGGGAGCTGGCTCATCCGCGGATTGGTGAAGCGCACGGTGGCGGTCTCCACCCCTCGCTGCTGGCCGGTCGGGACCTTGCGGCCATCGAAGGCCACATCCAGCACGAAGTCCTTGCCCTCGGGCCGGTAGGCGAAGGTGAGGAAGGGGGCGCCCGGTGCCTTCACGTCCACGATCTGCACGGGTTCCCCATTCCCGCTGGTGTAGCGGACCTGGCTGCGGGTGGTGAGGGATTTCGGGGCCTGATGGAAGTACACGGATTCGACCGAGGGCATGATCTCCTGGACCACCTCGGCCTCGAGGCTGAGGGTGATCGCAGGTGTCTTCGGATCGTTGGACACCACTTCGATGGACTTGCGCACCAGACCCTTCACCCCTCTTGGATCGAAGGTGGCCTCGATCTCCGTGGCTTCCCCGGGCGCGAGGGACCACTTCCCGAGCACGGTGTAAGTGCATCCACAACTTGGCCGCACCTGGGTGATGTTCAGGTAGGCGTTGCCCGTGTTGGTCACCCGGTACTTGGCAGCCACCTTGCGGTCCGGCGGAATGCGGCCGAAATCGTGATGCAACTTGTCGAAGGAAATGGCCGGAGCCTGGGCCATCAGGGTCGCGGTGGCACAGGCGAGGAGGAGTCGGCGGAACATGCGGGACCTCTGGGGCAGTGAAGCTCCTCGATTCTATACGGAGATGAGACTTCTCAGTTCAGTCCAGACCTGGTCCGGCCCGATCCCGACCAGACAGGGATGCCCGGGGGTGAAGCAGTCCGGTTTGAAGCAAGGGGCGCAGGCGATGCCTTCCTTTCGGAGTCCTCGGCTGCGGGGACCCCAGGGCGTGGATCCGCCAGGATCTGTGGCCCCGTAGAGAGCCAGAACGGGCGCGCCGCAGGCCGCCGCCAGGTGGCTCAGCCCCGAATCGTTGCCCAGCACCGCCGCCGCGCCACGCATCCAGGCCGCGGCCTCCTTGAGCGTGGTCTTGCCACAGAGGTTGATGCCTTCTGCGCCGGCCACCGTGGCACAGGTCGTGGCCTCGCCCGGAGAGCCCAGCACGGCCACGGCGAAACCCTCGGCTCTGGCTTTGAGCAGCAGGACCCGGTAGTGGTCCTCGGGCCAGGCCTTGGAGGGCCAGGTGGATCCGGGCATGAGGCAAAGGTACCGCTCTCGAGGCCTGGCGATGGTGATGGCTGGATCGAAATCCGCGTAGGGCATGGGCGGGAGATCTGGCCAGCGCCGCGCCAGCACCGCATGGTAGCGGAGGAGGAAGCGGCCTTCCGCGTTCCAGAAGGGGCCACTGTGCGTGTTGAAGAGGCCCGCCAGGCTTTCGTCCACACCGATGCGTTCGGGCACCCGGGCCAGCCAGGCGGCCAGGGCAGGGCGCAGAGATTTCGGGAAGTGGATGCTCCGTGCCGCCTGGTATCGCCGCAGGATCCGGGCCATGGCCAGGGGGCCGGGCTTCCCCTCATCCGGCAGGACCGCATCGCAGAACCAGGTGTCCTCCACCAGGCCCACGGTAAGCTTCGGTCCCCACACCACGATGGGTCCGACGCCGATCTCCCGCAGCAGGCGCAGCACCGGCAGCTGCATGGCGGCATCGCCCACGAACCGCGGGAAGCGCACCCAGGTGGCGTGGTCGGGGATCACAGCCATTCGGCCACCGCCTCTCGGAACTTGGCCGCGGCGTCGTAGTCCTGTGTCAGCGCTGTGCCGAAGGCATGGGCCTTCAAGCGCTGGACTTCCCACACGTCAGCCTCGGCCAGCATGGGGGCGAGCCGGGCGGCTGCGGCCGCCAGCAGGGGCTCTGGCACGGATTCCCGATCATCCGGTTTCTGCAGGAGGAAGCCCCCTTCGCCATCCTTCAGGACGGTCCCGATGCCGCCCACCGTCGGCGCCAGCACGGGCACGCCGCGCTCGAGGGCCTCAATGAGGGCGAGGGGAAAAAATCCCTCGTTCCGACTGGTCATGACATAGAGATCGAGGGCGGTGAAGGCGGGACTGAGGTCGGCTTGCGGCCCCAGACGCAGGACGCGGTTCCGCAGGGGCGAAGCCGCCAGACGGATGTCCAGGGCCGCAGCCGTGGCGGGCTCTTCGCGTCCGGCGAAGAGCAGGTGGACCTCGCCAAGGGCCTCCGCGAATCTCACCACACCCGTGGGGTCCTTCCGGCCATCGATCTGGCCCACGTAACCCACCACCGTACCGGCCTCCGGCAGCCCGAGCTGCCTGCGGGCCTCGCGACGCTCCTCCGGTGTGGCTGCCGTCGTCCTGGTCCTGGGATAGAGCGGGTGGATGATGCTGCACGGCGCGTTGCTGAGGTGGGTCCGCACGGCGGCCGTGAAATCATAGGTGCAGATCCAGCGGCCCACGAGGTTCCGGACACCCCTGTACTTGCGCAGGTGACGTACGTAGTGTTCGTGAAGGGTGATGATGCAGGGCATCCTCAGACCGCAGCGGGCCAGCCAGGGCAGGGCGCGCTGGACGCCCTTGTGGTTGCAGAGAACCAGCAGGTCGGGCCGGGCCCGCCACAGCCACCGGAAGGCGCCGACCGCTCCGGGCAGGTGGATCACGTCGGCCACATTCGGATTGCGTTCGCGCAGTTCCGGTTCGATGTCGCGTTTCCCCGGTTCCTTGCGGAACAGCACCGATACCTTCACAGGCAGATCCGCCAGGGCGGCCACCTGTTCCAGAAGCACCCGCTCCCCCCCCCCGAAGGACAGCTTTCGATGGGCGAACACAACATGCTTCACGGGACTCCAGGCAACAGTTCAGGATAGGATGACTGACCCAATGCGTCACAATGCTATGGCGTCATATTCACAGGTTGCCATGTCCCTTGCCTCGACCCAACGGATCCTGCTGGTGGAGGACGAACCCGGACTCCGGGAGGTGCTCACTCTGGCCCTGGAAGGGGCGGGATTCCACTGCGAAGCAGTGTCGGGCATCGAGGAAAGCCAACGGGCCCTGCGGGAGACCACCTTCGATGGAGTGCTCTCGGACCTGAAGCTCAAGGACGGCTCAGGCATCGAACTGCTCTCCTGGATGAAGGAGCAGGGGCTGGAAACACCTGTGGTCATCATGACCGCCTATGCCACCACGGAAACCACGGTCCAGGCCCTCAACCAGGGGGCCGTGGACTTCATCACCAAACCCTTCAAGCATGACGAGCTCATCGCCTCCCTCAAGGGCCTGCTCGCCGCTGCGGAGCCCCAGTCGGAACCGCCTTCCGACCTGGGCGAACTGGTGGGTGTGGGTCCCATCATGCGCAAGATCAATGCCCTCATCGGCAAGGTCTCCAGGGCTGACACCACGGTCCTGTTGACGGGCGAAAGTGGCACGGGCAAGGAAGTGGTGGCGCGGCTCATCCACCGCTACTCCGACCGGGCCAAAGGACCCTTCGTGGCCGTGAACTGCGGCGCGCTCCCCGAGGCCCTTCTGGAAAGCGAGTTGTTCGGGTTCGAGAAGGGTGCCTTCACGGGCGCCGGCGCCATGAAGCGGGGCCTCTTCGAGGAAGCCGGTGGTGGCATCCTCTTCCTTGATGAGATCGGTGAGATGCCGCTGGCCCTGCAAGTGAAGCTGCTGCGGGTGCTGCAGGAGCGACGGTTTCGCCGCCTTGGGGCCACCGAGGAACGGGCCGTGGATGTCCGCATCATCGCCGCCACCAACCGCGACCTTCGGGCCCGGGCCGGATCCGGAGCCTTCCGGGAGGACCTCTACTACCGTCTGAACATTCTCCAGATCGAAATGCCTCCGCTCCGGGAGCGGCCCGAGGACCTGCCCGTGTTGGCGGAGCACTTCATCCGCCGCTCCTGCCTGAAACTGGGCAAACCCCCCATGCAGCTTCACACCGAGACCATGGCGCAGCTGCTCGGCTACCGGTTTCCCGGCAATGTGCGCGAGTTGGAGAACCTCATGGAGCGCTGCGTGGCCCTCAATCCGGGAGGTCCCATCACCCGGGAGTTGCTGCCGGAAGGATTTGGCCAGTCCGGTCAGGCGGAGGCGGAGCGCCCCGCGCCCCTGGTCATTCCCCCCGACGGGTTTGATCTCGAGGCCTGGATCCAGGCCTTGAAGGGCCATTTCCTCCGCCGGGCCCTGGATGAGGTCGGCGGCGTCAAGACCAAGGCAGGCAAGCGGTTGGGCATGAGTTTTCGGGCCTACCGCTACTGGCTGGCGGAACTCGGTGGGCTGGAGGCCCTCTCGAAGGATTTTCCTTGGCCTGCGGATTTTCCCCCGCCCGTGGTGGAAGAGGGGGGCGGAACCGAAGGCCCCAAGGAGGCATGAAGCCCATGAATGCTTGTATTTCCGCCTCTTTCTGGCACACTGGAACGCTCGGATGCGACCCATCCGACCCCTCTTCCCGGACCCGACCCATGCCATCGACCACCGCCCGCAAGACCCGAGGCTTCTCCCTGTTGGAACTGCTGGTGGCGATGATGATCATCGCCGTGCTGGGCACCCTGGGGTTTTCCCAGTACCGAAAGCACTCCGCCCAGGCCCGCTACCTGAAGGCCCAGGATGACCTCAAGATCGTGGCCGAGGGCCTCGACCAGTACTTCCTCAAACATGGCTATTTCCCGGATTTTGGGAGCTTCGACGCCATGGTCGACGGCAACTCCTCCCTGGTGAAGGAAAGCCTCATCAAGGTGGGCATGTCCGCCCAGGATCCCTTTGGCCAGCCCTATGAGGGCAAGTCCTCGCGGTCCTCAGGGACCTACGAGTTGAAATGCTCCGGGAACCCCGCCGATCCGGAAGAGGCGGGCCCCATTCTGCGCACGCCGGGCCAGGTGACCGGCTCTTCCCCGGTGAGTTCGCCCCGGAGCGGCACGGGGCCAACTGCGGACGCCCCCGCCGCCGAGGCCGGAGCCAAGAAGTGATCAATCTCTACAACCTGCCTCCCGAGGGCCTTCGCCTGAACGGCACCACCGAGCGCCTGACGCTGGAAGGGGATGCCTCGCTGCATGACCTGACCTGGTCGGTGTTTGCCCTGGCCTCGGATGGCGACGTGTTCCTGGAGGTCAAGGGCCACGCCCTGTGGCAGGGCACCTGCGCCCGCTGCCTGGCCCCCCTGGATCGGGCCCTGGTGGTCGAGGCCCAGTTCCTGGGCAGCAAGGATGCGGATCTCGTGGGCCGTGGATCCCACACCCTGGGCTCCCAGGATCTGGATGTGGTCTTCCTGCCGGAGGACAGTCTGGACGAGGCGGAGCTGGTGCGGGAGCAGTTCGAGCTCCAGGCCCCCATGCACCCTCTCTGCGTCGAAGACTGCCTGGGCCTCTGCCCCAATTGTGGTAAGAATTGGAACAAAGGATCCTGCCATTGCCAGCCCGAGGCCGACCTGGTCCCTTCGGCTCTAAACAAGGCCCTGGCGAAGGCTTTGGCGGGAATCAAGCTGGACCCGGAATCCTGAAACCCTTAACCTGGAACTTTGTGTTCTATCCCTAGGAGCAAGCCATGCCGAATCCCAAGCGCCGCCATTCCAAGGCCCGCCGCGACCGCCGGCGCACCCATGACGCGCTGGAGGTCATGAGCGCCAGCACCTGCCCGAACTGCCAGACTCCCAAGTTGCCGCACCGCGTCTGCCCCAGCTGCGGTTTCTACCGCGGCAAGCTGGCCGTCCGCGTTTCCGCGACTGCTTAAGAGCCGGCCGGTGGACGGCCATCGCATTGCGCTGGATGTCATGGGGGGCGACCACGCTCCCCATGCCACATTGCAGGGTGCCCGGGAGGCCCTCGAGGCCTGGCCCGGGCTCTTCCTGTTCCTCGTCGGAGATGGAGCCGTGCTCCGGCCAGAATTGTCCCGGCATGGATTCACACCCGCGCTGATGGCCCGGGCGGAAGTGGTTCACGCCCCCCAGACCGTCGTCATGGAGGACAAGGCCACCTGCATCCTGAAGGAAAAAAAGGACAGCTCCATCCGGGTGGCCGCCCAGCTCGTGCGCGAGGGGCGGGCCCACGGGGTGGTGTCCATGGGACACACCGGAGCCGCCATGGTGGCCTCCAGCCTCATCATCGGAAAGCTTGAGGGGGTGGACCGGCCGGCCCTGGCCAGCGTCATGCCCAATATGAAAGGCACTCCCACGGTTCTGCTGGATGTGGGGGCCAATGTGGGCTCCCGCGCCGAGCACATCGCCCAGTTCGCGGTGATGGGGTCGGTGTACGCCGAGGAGGTCCTCGGGGTGGAGCGGCCCCGGGTGGGCATCCTCAGCGTCGGCGAGGAGGAGGGCAAGGGCACGGATGTCACCAAGGAGGCCTCCGCCATGCTGCGCGAGTTGGACATCCGCTTCGAAGGCAACGCCGAGGGCCGCGACATCTGGAATGGGAACTTCGATGTCATTGCCTGTGATGGGTTCGTGGGCAATGTGGTGCTGAAGTCCAGCGAGGCCCTGGCCGAGGGCATCTTCGGCGGCCTTCGGGACAGCTTCATGGAGAGTGCCTTCACGAGATTCGCCGGCCTGCTGGCCAAGCCCGCCCTGAAGCGGTTCAAGCAGAAGCTCGATTACACGGAGTACGGCGGCGCCCCGCTGCTGGGCGTGAAAGGCGTGAGCATCATCGGCCATGGCCGCAGCGACGCCAAGGCCGTGCGCAACGCCATCCGGGCCGCCCTGCGGGCCGTGGAGCACCGACTCCACGAGCGCATCCAGGAGCGCGTGGCGCTGCTGCTGCCCCAAGACTGAATCGGAGGATTCCATGGGCAAGGTGGCGTGGTTGTTTCCAGGGCAGGGCTCCCAGGCAGTGGGCATGGGCGTGGCGCTGGCCCAGGCCGAACCCGCAGCCCGCGCCGTGCTCCAGGAGGCCGATGTGGCCCTGGGGTTCCCCCTGTCGAAGCTGATGGCCGAAGGACCGGAGGAGACATTGAGGCTCACGGAGCACACCCAGCCCGCCATCCTCACCCACAGCATCATGGTGGTTCGGGCCTGGGGCCACCGTCTTCCGAAGCCCGACTTTGCCGCCGGACACTCTCTCGGGGAGTACAGCGCCCTGGTGGCTCTGGGTGCCCTCAGGTTCGAGGATGCGGTGCGCACGGTCCGCGAACGGGGCCGGGCCATGCAGGAGGCCGTGCCCGTGGGTGTGGGTGCCATGGCCGCCCTGCTGAACATGAGCCTGGAGGATGTGGAAGCCAGCTGCGCCGAGGCTGCCCAGTCGACGGGGAAGATCGTGGTTCCCGCGAACTTCAATGGACCCGGCCAGATCGTCATTGCCGGCCACGTCGAGGCCGTGGAGGCGGCGCTGGAGGCTGCCAAGGCCCGGGGCGGGCGCAAGATGATGAAATTGCCGGTCAGTGCCCCCTTCCATTCACCCCTCATGGAACCCGCCAAGGCCCGCATGGAGCCCATCCTTCGCGGTCTGGACTTCCAGGCGCCCAGCTGCCCCCTGGTGAACAACGTCGATGCCGCTGCCGTGTCCGATCCAGCCGCCCTGCGGGATGGCCTGGTGCGCCAGATCCCGGGCGCCGTGCGATGGCAGGCGACCCTGGAACTGTTGCTGGGCCAGGGGGTCACCACCTTCCTGGAACTTGGCCCAGGCAAGGTGCTGGCAGGGCTGGTGAAGCGTCAGGCCAAGGACCGGGGCCTGGAGGTCTCGGCGGTCAGCCTGGGTGCCCCTGAAGATCTCGCACAGTTGGGCTGACACCTGGGTGACACCATTCCACTTGGGAAGGTGTGATGAAAAGCAATGGCCTTTGCGGCTATGGTAATTGGAACGCCATGACTACGTTTTCATGTGTGGGGTTCTGAGCCGCGAACAGCATGTCTGGCCGACCCCAATCACAACCCTTTCCGGAGGTGCCCATGCGCAAGGATCTTGTCTTCGGAATGGCCGGTTCAGGAGGAGATGGCATCGTTTCCGCCGGTGACTCGCTCCTCCAGGCCGCCGCGGCCGAGGGCTACCACGGCGTGATGACCAAGAGCTTCGGGTCGCAGATCCGCGGCGGCGAGTCCTCCTGCCGGGTGCGCATCAGCACCACGCCGGTCCTCAACCCCGGCGGTAACCTGGATGTGGCCGTGGCCCTGAACTGGGACGACTTCCTCAAGTTCGGCGCTGAACTCCCCGTGAGCGGTACCACCGTGGTGATCTACGAAGCCGCCACGAACATTCCTGAGGACCAGATTCCCCTGGTGGGCGTGACGCCCCTGCAGGTGATTGCCGTGCCCATCGCCGCGATGGCCAAGGAAACGGCCGGTACCGAGCGCGCCAAGAATACCGTGGTGCTGGGCCTCATCGCTGGCTGGTTCGGTATCGGCGCCGTGGCCGTGATGAAGGGTATCCGGAAGAAGCTGGCCAAGAAGGGCGACGAGCTGGTCGAAGCCAACCAGCGCGCTTTCGATGCCGGCCGCGCTTTTGCCATGGCACACCCGCTCAAGGCCAGCATGAACATCGTGGCTTCCGAAACCAAGGGCAATGTGAAGCTCATCACGGACGGCAACGACATGAGTGCGGCCGCGGCCATCTTCGCGGGTTGCCAGTTCTTTGGCGGCTACCCCATCACGCCTTCCACTGAAGTCATGCAGTTCTTCACGGACCAGGTCTGGAAATACGGCGGATCCGTACTGCAGGCCGAGGACGAGATCGCGGGCATCGGGGCCGCCGTGGGGGCCTCCTTCGCCGGCAAGAAATCCATGACCGCCACCAGCGGACCGGGCTTGTCGCTCAAGTGCGAGATGATGGGGCTGGCCAGCATCGCCGAACTGCCCCTGGTGATCATCGATGTGCAGCGGGGTGGTCCTTCCACGGGCCTGCCCACCAAGACCGAGCAGTCCGATCTCTTCGCGGCGGCCTTCTCCGCCCATGGCGATGTGATCCGCCCCGTGCTGGCGCCCACCTCCGTGGCTGACACGTTCCGCATCGTCATCGAGGCCTTCAACATCGCCGAGTACTACCAGACGCCGGTGATCGTCCTGTCCGACCAGGAGATCGCCTCCCGCAAAGAAACCCTGGATCCCATCGACACCAGCCAATTCAAGATCATCGACCGCCTCCGTCCCACAGCTGCGGAGCTGCAGGGCTACACGCGCTTCAAGCAGACCGAAAACCACATCAGCCCCATCAGCCATCCGGGCATGCTCGGCGGCACCTACCTGGCATCCGGCATCGAGCATGTGGAGTCCGGGGCGCCGACGAACAGCGGGTCGGTCCATCAGCGCATGAATGACAAGCGCACCAAGAAATTCGATCCGCTGAAGGACCGCAAGGACCTCTTCGAGATCACCGGCAATCCCAATGCGCCGCTGGCCATGGTGGCCTGGGGCAGCGTGGCCGGCGTGTGCCGCGAGGCCCTCGCCATGGCTCAGGCCGAGGGGATGAACGTGAAGTTGATGGTGCCCTACCTGCTCTACCCGGTGGCCGAGGGTGCATATAATGAGTTCTTCGCCTCTGTCCAGAAGGGCCTGATCATCGATCAAACTCACTTGGCGCAGACCTTCAAGCTGCTGCGGATGCACATTGATCTGCCGAAGGGCGTGCATCCCCTGTCCCGCAGCGGCGCGAACCCCTTCCTGCCCGGCGATATCGTCGCGGCCCTCCACCATCTCCTCTCGGAGCTGCAGCGCAGCCACGAGGGCGAACTTCAGCCCCAGGAGTGAGGTCGACCATGAGCGCAACCGGCACCTGCGAATTCCAGCCCAAGGACTACAAGAGCGACCTCAAGCCCATCTGGTGTCCCGGATGTGGCGATTTCTCGGTGGTCCAGGGCATCTACCGCGCCCTGGCCGCTGTCGGCCGCCCGCCCCATGAAATCGCCTTCGTCTCGGGCATCGGCTGTTCCAGCCGCATCCCCGGCTACACCACCGCCTATGGCTTCAACAGCGTCCACGGCCGGGCCCTGCCCATCGCCCAAGGCATCAAGCTGGCCAATCCGGACCTGCTGGTGCTGGCGGCGGGTGGCGACGGCGACGGCTTCTCCATCGGCGGCGGGCACATCGCCCACTTGATCCGCCGCAACATGGACATCACCTACATCGTGATGGACAACCAGATCTACGGCCTTACCAAGGGCCAGCTCTCACCCACATCCCAGAAGGGCCGCATCACCTGCACGTCGCGCTACGGCAGCATGGAAGAGCCCGTCAATCCCCTGCTCTACGTGCTTGCCTACGGCGCAGGCTTCGTGGCCCAGGCCTCGCCGACGGATCTGGCGGGCATGGCGGCCACCATCGAGGAGGCCATCCGCTATCCCGGCTTCGCTTTCGTGAACGTCCAGTCCCCCTGCGTCACCTACGGCGAGGAGGCCCAGCAAATCAAGGGCCTCAAGGCCATCAGCGAATCCCTGACGGCTATGGGCCACAACCCGGCGGACCGCCTCGCCGCCATGGATCTCGCCCAGCAGTACGGGGAAAAGATGCATCTTGGCGTGTTCTACCGCAACCCAGAGCCGCCGCCGACCTACGGCGATCTGGTCAAGGAGCGGCAGACCATGCTGTCCAAGGATGCCCTGCCCAAGGAGCGCATCCTGGACCTCTTCATCAAAAAATAAGGGAGGTCCCCATGGCCATCCAAGGCATCGATTTCGCCAACCTGTCCCTGAAGGATGCCCTCGACCTGGCCATCCTGGTCGAGGATGAGGCCCAGGAGCGCTACGAGGAATTCGCAACGCAGATGGATCAGCACCGGACGCCAGATGCTGCGAAATTCTTCCGGTACATGGTCGAGAATGAGGCCAAACACGGCCGGGAACTCCTGGCCCGCCGCATCCAGCGATTCGGCGATGCGCCCCGGTCCGTTACCCGGGCCATGATCTTCGATATCGAGGCGCCGGACTATGATGCCGCCCGCGCCTTCATGAGTCCGCGCAAGGCCATGAAGGCCGCGCTGGCTTCCGAAGTGAAGGCTTACGACTTCTTCGTGGCGGCTCTGCCCGCGTTGAAGGATACCGAGGTCCGAGCTCTGTTTGAGGAGCTTCGCGACGAGGAGCTCGAACACCAGAAATTAGTAAACGTCGAACTGGCCAAGCTTCCCCCTGACAGCGGCCTGTCGGACGAAGACTTCGTGGACGAGCCGGCGGCGCAGTAGGTCCTGTATCGGTCCAACATCGGATCGGACAATAATCCACCACCAAGACACCCAATGTCTTAGTGGTGGAAGGTCCGCCTTTTTTGGACCTGGGCGCCCGCCCGCATCAGTCCATCGCCACCGGTTCCGTGGCCCGGCTCCGCCGCATGAGGAAGAGCAGGGGGAAGAGCGCGAAGCAGAGCATGCCCATGAACCAGAAGGTGTCTGCGAAGGCCATCATGCTCGACTGCCTGATCACCGTGCCATAGGCGACGCCCTGGGCCACGTGGGCGGCGTCCGTGGGCGAGAGGCCTCCGCGCAGCACACCCAACTGGGTGGCCCGGTCCAGGAAACCCTGGTAGGCGGGATCGCCCGGTGACAGATGGCCGATGAGGTTGGCCTGGTGGAACTGGGACCGGCGGGAGAGCAGAGTGGTGGCGAGGGCGATGCCCGTGCTGCCGCCGATGTTGCGCACCAGGTTCATGAGGCCCGCCGCATAGGCCGTCTTCTCGTGCGGGATGTGCTGGAAGGCAGAGACGTTGATGGGGATGAAGAGGAAGGCGAAGCCGAGGCTCTGCACCACGCGGGAGACCATGGCTGTGTGGAAGTCCACCTGCAGGTTGAAGCCGGACATCTGGATGAGGCCCAGGCCGCAGGTGAAAAACCCGATGCCGATGAGCCAGCGGGTGTCCACCTTCTTCAGCATCATTGCCACGAGGGGCATCATCACCATCACGGCCAGGCCGCCGGGGCTCAGCACCCAGCCGCTGAGCAGGGCCGTGTAGCCCAGCATGGTCTGGAGGAAGATGGGCAGGAGCGCCAGACTGCCGTACAGCACGAAGCCGAGTATGAAGAGCATGAGAATGGACACCGCGAAGGTGCGGTCCTTCAGCAGGCGGAGGTCCACGATGGGACGATCCTTCCGCAGCTCGTGGAAGACGGCGTAGACCAGGGCCACCACGGCGGTGATGGCGAAGAAGATGATTAAGTTCGAATCGAACCAGTCCTTGCGCTGGCCCTCGTCCAGCACGATCTCCAGGGAGGCCAGCCCCAGGGTGATGACGCCGATGCCCAGGTAGTCGAAGCGAGCGCCCTCCTTGAGGGAGATGCGGTGGAAGTTGGGTGGATCCTGCACCAGGGCACTGGTGAGCGCGATGGATAGGAAGCCCACGGGGATGTTGATGAGGAAGATCCAGTGCCAGCTGAAATTGTCGGTGATCCATCCTCCCAGCACGGGGCCGATGATGGGCGCCAGCACCACGCCCATGCCGTAGACCGCCATGGCCGCGCCGCGCTTCTCATGGGGGAAGGTCTCCACCAGGATGGCCTGGGAAATGGGTTGGAGGCCGCCGCCGCCGAGACCCTGGAGCACCCGGAAGAAGATGAGCCAGCCTAGGGAAGGCGCGATGCCGCAGAGCAGCGAAGCCAAGGTGAAGATGCACACGCAGGTGAGGTAGAAGCGCTTGCGGCCCATGAGGCTGGCGAAATAGCCGCCCAGGGGCAGCACCACGGCATTGGCCACCAGGTACGAGGTCAGTACCCAGGTGGTCTCTTCCACAGTGGCGGAGAGGTTCCCCGCGATGTGAGGCAGGGCCACGTTGGCCACACTGGTATCGAGGACCTCCATGAAGGTCGCGATCATCACCGTGAGCGCGATGATCCAGGGGCTGATGTGCCGATGGGATGAAGTCACTGGGCGGATCCCGGTTTCATTGAAGGAGAACCGTGGCTTCGACGTTCATGCCGGGCCGCAGGATGACTTTCCTGGCCTCCTCCTCGTCGATGCGGATCTTCACGGGGATGCGCTGGACGACCTTCACGAAGTTGCCCACGGCATTCTCAGGGGGCAGCAGGCTCATGCGGGACCCAGTGGAACCGGCGATGGAATCCACATGGCCCTTCAGCACGATGCCGTTCATGTCCACCTTAATCTCCACCTCTTGGCCAGGCTTCATGCGGGCGAGCTGGGTCTCCTTGAAGTTGGCGGTGACCCAGCTCTGATGCAGGGGGATCAGGGTGAGCAGCCCCTGGCCGGGCTGAATGGTCTGGCCCGCCTCGACGAACTTGCGCGTCACCACGCCGTCCACGGGCGCGAGGATCCTGGTGTAGCCCAGTTGAAGGTCAAAGCCTTCCTGGGTGGCGCGGGCCTGGTCCACCTGAGCCTGGGCCGAGGCCAGCCGGGCCTCGGCGACGCCCACGGCTACCTTGCGCATGTCCGCTTCCTGTTGCAAGGAACCCAGCTTCTGCTGGGCCTCGCGCCATTCACCTTCAGCGACCTCAGCCTGGGTCTTGAAGCCATCGAACTGCTGGGCCGAGATCTCCTCCCGTGCCGCCAGGGGCTTCATGCGCTGGACGTCCGTCATCGCCTTGTCCAGGCTGGCCTTCTTGGAATCGAGTCTGGCTTTGGCGGTGTCCAGATCCGAGCTGCGGGCCTGCTGGTAGGCCACCTGGGCCCGTTCCAGATCGGCCTTAGCGCCCTCGACCTGGGCACGGGCCTGGGCCAGGGCGCCCTTCGCCTGATCGAGCCGAGCCTGGATGTCGCGGGGGTCCACGACGACGAGGGGATCGCCAGCCTTCACGGCCTGGTTGTCCTCCACCACCACCTTGTCGACGGTGCCGTAGACCCGGCAGGAGACGGGCACGAGATGGCCGTCCACCTGGGCGTCGTCGGTGCTCACGCGGTTGCGAGTGTAGAACCACATCCCGGCGGCGATGATCAGCACGATGGGTGTGCCGATCTTCAGGGCGAGCATGGCCCGCGATCCGTTGGCCTCGGGGGCCCCGGAGGTAGAGGTGACCGGCGGGTTGGAAGCTTCTTCAGTCATCGGGGTCTCCATCAGCGGGCAAAGAAGGACTCAAGCTGCCCCGTGGCCCGGGCCAGGTCCGCGCGGGACTGGTTCAGGCGGTAGAGGGCGCTGATCTGGTTGTCATTGGCCCGGGCCAGTTCGTCCTGGGCATTGATCAGTTCGATGTTGTTGCTCACGCCCGCCTCGAACCGGTGCTGAGACTGCGTGAGGGCTTCCGTCGAGAGCGCCACGGCGAGATTCGACACCTCCACCTCGTGGGCGGCGGCTTCCAGTTCCGCCTGGGCCACCTGGATCTCATAGCCGACCTGGGCGCGGACATCCCGCCGGGCCTCCTGGACCCGGCTCTGCTCGGAGTTGGCGCGGGACACCTGCGAGGAGACGAGCCCGCCCGTGAAGAGCGGCACGCGGAGGCCCAGGGAAATCTGGTAGGTGTTCGACCCGGGCATGGACTGGAGCGCGGTGGAACCGTAGGTGCCCGTGGCGACGAGGGTGGGTAGGCGCAGGCCCTGGGCGGCCTCCCGCAGATTCTCAGCGGCCTTCTCCCGGGCGTCCAGTTCCGCGAGTTCGGGGCGCTGGGCGAGCCCGGCCTGGTAGGCATCTTGGAAAGTGCCGACCGGGAGCGCGGGGGCGGCGAGGGAATCCAGCAGCTCGATGCCTGTTCCGGGCTGCAGGTCCAGCAGGCGGCCGAGGCCCGCGAGGGCCGTGATCCGCTGGGTCTGGGCCTGGATGAGACGCTGACGCTCGGTTTGGAGCTGGAGCTGAGAGCGCAAGGTGTCGAGCTTGGTGCCCACACCCTGCTTCTGCTGGTTCTCCGCCAGCTTCGCCAGGGCCTCGGCCAGTTCCACCCGCGATTCGCCGGCCTTGACCGAAGCGATGGCCCGGAGGGCGCGGAAGTACTGCCCCACCACCAGGGCGGTGATCTCCTCCCGCATCGACCGGCCCTGGGCGCGGGCCGAATCCTCTGCATGTTGGGAGGCCCGCCACTTCTTCCAGAGGCTCAAGTCGAACAGCGACACCTGGGCCTCGAGACCCATCGTGCTCCAGTTGTAGGGGCCGACGACGGCAGGGAAGCCCGCCACCGGCATGCCGAACTGGGCATCCAGGTTGTATTTGTTGCGCTGGCCAAAGGCCTGGGCCGCCACGGTGGGCATGAGTGCAGCGGCCGCGGCCCGGCGATCATCCCCGCTCTCGGCGATGGTCAGCAGGGACTGATGCACCCGGGGATTCTCACCCAGGGCCGTCCGGATCGCCTGCGCGAGCGTGAGCTGGATGGTTCCCGATGGGCTGCTTGTGGGCGCGGCAGAGGGCGCCTGGCTCCAGGCCACCGTCGATGCCAGCAGGGCGAGGCAGATCCCGGGGACCCAGCCGGGAACGCGGGTAGCGCCTGGTGCCCGGGGGGTGAAGCGGAACATGAAATCCTCCATCCGTCTTGAAGCAGCCTTGGATCGAATCATACGGCAGCGCCAGGTCGCGACGTTCGTTGGACGGTGCTAGCGGGATCCTGGGTGAGCTGTTCGCTGTTGGCTCGCATGCGGTTCAGAAAGCCCTTGAACTGTTCTAACTCATCCCGCGTGAAACCCCTGAGGTGCGCATTCAGCACCTTGATGGCCACGGGCGGCATGAGGGGATAGAGGTCCCGGCCCGCCTCGGTGAGTTCCAGGCACATGACCCGGCGGTCCTTGTCGCTCCTGGCGCGGTGGATCAGCCCTTTCTCCTCCAGGCGATCCAGCATGCGCGTCATCGAACCGGTATCGTAGCGGCTGAAGCGGCAGAGTTCGGCGGCCGTGGAACCACAGCCGTTGGCGATGCGCATGAGGATCACCCACTGAGCCCCGGTGATGCCCATGCCGGTCATTTCATCGTCAAAAGCGGACAGCAGCCGCCCTGAGACATCGGCGATGAGGCGTCCGATGCTCTCCTCCGGGTTGTAGTTTTCGGAGGTGTATAACGGCTCGGTCCCCCTTGGGTCGGTGTTCATGACGCGAACCTCCCATTTAATGCCTAAGCAATCACTGTCAAGGCAGTAATGTATTAGAACCAACTTCGCTTGTCAATTTGATTGAAGTGAAGACCAAAGGTTTGCGGGACGATTGGTCATATATTTAATATTTTTAAAATTTTCAAAATGTCATATACTTAAGGGAGGAGAATCCGCATGGAATCCCGTTCCCTGGTGTTCAAGGCGCTCGGCGACCCCACTCGCCGCGCCATCTTGGACCGCCTGCGGGAGGGCGACTTGAGCGCGGGTGAGATCTCCCACGGATTCGAGATCGGGAAGGCCAGCATCTCCCATCACCTGAACCTCCTGAAGACGGCGGGTCTGGTGAAGTGCCGCCGACAGGGGCAGCAGCAGATCTACACGCTTCACACCACGGTGTTTCAGGAGGCTCTTCAATGGCTGATGGTTTTCTTCAAGGAACAAGCGATCACTCCCAGCCCGAAGGGCGCCGTGAAATCCGGAAGGAATGGCCTGCGTGGCTGATGCTCGCCGGGCTCTGGGGCTTCAGCCTCTGGGCCATGGGACGATTGCCGAGTCGCGTGCCCATGCACTGGAACTTCGTCGGCAATGTGGATGGATGGGGTACGCCGCTCATGGCCTCCCTGCTCCTTCCCGCCATCGCGACTGGGGCCTATCTGCTGATTCTCGCCTATGACTGGGGTGGCTTGGATTTCAAGGCCGCCCGCGCCATGTCTCACTCAACGACGCGGCAGATTCGAATTCTGGTGCTGCTGCTGTTGGCTGGCATGCATGGTTACATCCTGTGGACTTCCATGCACAGCGGTGTTGCGTCCTCCAGCCGAATGACCCTCATCCTCTCTCTCTTTTTTGTTTTCCTTGGCAACCTCATGCCCCGATTGGAACCCAATGCCTGGGCAGGGATCCGCATTCCCCCCACGTTGGAAAATCGCGAAGTATGGAAGCGCACCCACCGGATGTGCGGGAAGTGGCTCGTGGTGGCAGGGCTGGTGGGAATTCCCACCAGCTTTTTACCGGAGCGAATTGCGAATGGTCTGCTTCTTCTCCTGGTAGGCATCCCGTTACTGGTGGCCGTCGTTTACGCCTACTGGATCCGGCATCGGATGGACCATTCCAGCACGCCACATTCGGAGATTCCATGAACTGCGCGGTCCTGTTCGCATTCACCCTGTCTCTTCCGATGCTCGCCCAGGCTCCAGCCACCTCGACGGATCGGCCCATCACCTTCCAAGGCTTCAACGCCTTCCCGCTGAAGGGCAGCGTGAAGGCCGGAGGCGCTCATCCCTATTTCGCCGTGATGGTGGCTGGGTCCGGACCCACGGACCGGGACTGGTCCAATCCGCTCATCCCCACGCCCAGCCATGGGGGGCGGGACATCGCGATCTGGTTGCAGGCCCAGGGGATCGGATCGCTGCGCTACGACAAGCGGTTCATCGGATCCAAGAATCCGGGGCTCGACATCTCGCTGGATGCGCAGGTGGGTGACATCAAGGCGGCACTGGGGACCGCCCGCTTCCTGCCGGAGGCCAAGGGGAAAAAGCTCCTCCTCGTCGGCCACAGCGAGGGCGCCCTGCTGTCGCTGCTGGCGGCCGGAGACGCCGATGCCGTGCTGCTGCTGGCCATGCCCAGCCTCAGCATGGGAAAGCTCATCCTGGCCCAGGTCAGAGGCCAACTGGAGGCGGCGCAAGCGCCTGCGGAATTGTCAGCGTTGAATCTCGCCTACCTCGAATCAGCCCTGAAGGCCATCCGAGCGAACCAGGAACTGCCCCAGGCGCAGGCGGGGGTGGCGCCTGGCATCTCGGCGTTGGCGCGGGGTCTGGCCCGCCCGGAGAGCCGGGGGTTCGTCCGCGATCTTCTGGACCTGGATCCATGGAGCATGGCCCTGCGCCTGCCTGTACCCTACGCCATGGTGTGGGGCGACCGCGACATTCAGACCTGGAAGCCCGAGGCCTTGCCCCCGGATTTCAAGGGAACAGTGATCCAGATTCCAGAGGCCAACCATCTCTTCAAGCGGGAAACCCGTAGCCGGTCTGGGCTCTCCGGACTCTCCGGGGCGACCGCCTACGGCGACAGCACCCCCATGGCGGATCTGTCGCCGGTGGCGGTGTGGCTCAAAGATCTCAATTAGCTACTTGGCTTCGGCGGGAACCGGGATGAAGAGGGTGTGGATGCCTCCATGGCTGGAGGCCATGCCCGACAGGGTGAGGGTCTGGGCCATGCGCTCACTGAGGTACTTGGCCAGGCTTGCCTTGCCATCCCGGCGCGGGTGGTGGGGCTCGGGCATGAGGATGTAGAGGGTCCCATCGGTGGAGAGGATGCCGGCCGGGGACCCAGTGGCCACGCACATCGCGCCACAGGCCTTGTGGGCTTCTCCGCGCTTGCCCAGTTGGGTGTAGCAGGATACGTCCACGATCTCGCCGGTGATGGTGAGGGGCTTTGCCTCGGCGAGCACCTTTTTGTTCGCATCGGTGGAGGCGGCTTCGAACGTGGTGGCGGACCAGGCTGGGGCCTGGGGCTGAGGAGACTGGAGCAGAAGAAGACAGGCGACGAGCAACATGATCCCTCCTTGGGGAAGGGCACCATGGTACGTCCATCCCGGTGGCGGACAAGGCCCCCGGGGCAGTCCCTTCCTCTTTGCTATCCTGTCCATCCACATCTCTGGAGGTTCCATGTTCCGACTTGACGGCAAAGTCGCTCTCGTCACCGGTGCCAGCCAGGGCATCGGTGAAGCCATCGCGAAGCAGCTCGCCGCCCAGGGCGCCACGGTGGTCTGCGCTGCCCGCACCCTGAGAAAGCTCCAGGAAGTGGCGGACGCCATCATGGCTGAAGGTGGCAACGCGGATGTACTGGAAGTGGATCTGTCCGATGGCGCCTCAGTGCGGGCCGCGGTCGCCACGACGCTGGAGCGCCACGGGGCCATCCACATCCTGGTGAACAACGCCGGCATCACCCGCGATAGGCTGCTCATCCAGATGAAGGAAGAGGACTGGGACGCGGTGATCGACACCAACCTCAAGGGTGCCTGGACAGCCATCCAGGCGGTCACCAAGCCCATGATGAAACAGCGCTGGGGCCGCATCATCAACATCGCCTCCGTGGTGGGCCAGATGGGCAATCCGGGCCAGGCGAACTATGTGGCCGCGAAGGCTGGCCTCATTGGTCTCACCAAGTCCGTGGCGCGGGAGCTGGCAAGCCGCAACGTCACGGCCAATGCGGTGACGCCGGGCTACATCGAGACCGCCATGACTGCCGGTCTTTCCGAAAATGTGAAGGCCGAGTTCACCAAGCAGATCCCCCTGGGCCGCATGGGCACCGCCGCCGATATCGCCTCCGCCGTGGTCTTCCTGGCCAGCGATGAGGCGGGCTACGTCACGGGCCAGGTGCTCAGTGTGAACGGCGGCCTGCTCATGGCCTGAGCAGATCATGTTCCGTTCGGTGCAGGATCTGATCCGCCGCGGCTGGGCCGCCTTCCGCTTCCGCCGTCATTGGCCATGGGTGCTGCTGATCCTCGGCCTGCCGCTCGCCCTGTCGCCCGTGGACTCCGGCTGCGCAGGATTTTTGGCTGGATGTGGGTGCCTGGTCATCCTCCTCCGGGGCCTGCGTTGGATCTGGAACAAGATTCTTTTTCGAGTATCCCGGCGCCTCTGGGTGATCCTCGCCCTGATGTCCGTGCTGCCTGTGGTGGCCCTGGCCATCATGCTCATGGCTTTGAGCTGGCTTGGCCTCGGGGCCCAAGTGAGCCGGTCCACGCAACAGACCCTCACCGCCTGGGAAGAAGCCCTGAAGGCAGCCAACCGTGAATCCTCGGACGCCGCCGCGCTTCAAGCCCTCCGCACCTACGGCGGGGCCTGGGTCCAGCATGTCCATGAGCTTCCCGCGGGCATTCCAGACACCTTCCTGGGCATGGTCTGGTCGGAAGGCCAGGAGGGAGGTTCCGAGGCGTCGCAGAAGAACACCTACCTCCGGGCCGTGCGGAAGGAACGGGGGGGCTACCGGCTCGTTTCACTGGACCTCGGGATTCTCGGAGACCGCGCCCAGGCATTGGCCGGGGGACAGGAGGTGTTCCAGCTGGCCATCCGGAAGGAAGGACGCGAGGGTGGGGGTCGGACGAAACTCAGGATCGGCGCGAGGGGCCAGGAGACCGAGACGCCCATTCTCATGGGCCAGCGGGAAATCATCGCGACCTGGACCAAGGGGCAGCCTCTGAAGGGGAGCGGCCTCTTTGCTCCCTTCAACCTGCCGCCCTTGGCGTTCTCGATCACGGACTGGTCCACGGGTCGTGCCCTGGCGCTCGTCGCCACGCCGGAGACAAACCTGTACGCTCTGTTCGCAGGCTTCCGGTCTGCGGAACGCCAAGTGCTGTCCGAGGGCACCGTGAAGGCCATCGTCCTGGTCGTCCTAGTGCTGCTGGCCCTGGCCCTGGCCCAGGCCGTGGCGGCCATCCTCGGCTTGATCCTGGCCTGGTCCCTGGGACGGGCCGTCAACGACCTGCACGGGGGGGTGAAGCGGCTCAGCCTGGGTGATTTTTCAGCGCGCATCCGTCTGCGGGGCAAGGATCAGGTGGCGCAGCTCGCCTCGGCCTTCAACGAGATGGCCGCGCGTCTCCAGACTGCGGACTCAGAGCGGGAGGAACGCCTGCGGATGGAAGAGGAGCTTCGGGTCGCCCGAGAGGTGCAGATGCGGCTGCTGCCTGATCTTGAGGCGCTACGCGTGCCCTCTGTGCGGGCCACCATCCTCCCGGCTCGCGAGGTGGCAGGAGACTACTACGATGTCTTCCCCCTGGCGGATGGGAGTCTGGCCTTCCTGATCGCGGATGTGAGCGGGAAGGGCACCAGCGCCGCCTTCTACGCGGCGGAAACGAAGGGCGTTCTGTCCGCCCTGGACAAGCAGATCCTTGGCCCCGTGGAGGTGGCCGACCGCTTGAACGCCATCTGGTGCCAGGGACATGGACGTCACCTCTTCCTCACCCTGGCCTACGGCACCTTCCATCCGCGGACCGGGCGGTACCAGTTCGTGCGGGCCGGGCACCCGTCCGCCTTCCTGCGACGGGCGGATGCCCGGGTTCTCCGTCTGCATCCTCAGGGCATGGGCGTGGGCCTCAGCGCCAGCCGGTTCAAGGGGGCGCTGGAACTCTGCGAGGGCAGGCTCGAACCCGGCGACAGCCTGGTCTTTTACACCGATGGGCTGACCGAGGGCCAGGCCCCGGATGACAGTTTCTATGGGGAGGACCGCCTGGAGGCCCTGCTGGGCATGCCCTCAGAGGATCTGCAGGCTTCCATCCTCGCCGACGCGGTGGCCTTCGCCCAGGGGCGCTGCTTTGCCGATGACCTGACCCTGCTCATCCTGACCCGTTGAACCAGATCGCAGGACCACGGATCAACTGGCGGCTTCCTTCAATTCCCGCACGATTTCCGGGGCCTGCAGGCGGGCCCGGTTGAGGGCCTTGGCGAAGAGGGCTTTGGCTTCATCGTTGTGACCTTCGCCCCGGGCCAGCCAGGCCTGGGCACGGAGGAGGTAGGGCGTCTCCTCGGTGGAGAGCATCTGGCTGCGGTCGAGCAGGCTGCGGGCCATGCCCCGGTGCCCATCCCGAGCCAAGCACTCCGCCTCTCCGGCCAGGCAATGAGCTTCCATGATCGAGTCCTTGAGTTCCTGGTGGAGGGTCAGGGACTGTCGGTAGTAGCCACGGGCGATTTCGAATTTCTTAGCGGTGCGGTTCAACTCGCCCAGGTTGTAGAAGGCCAGGGCTTCCATGGGCTGCAGACTGGTCTTGCGGGCCTGTTCGAGACACTGGCGCACCAGCCCCTCGGCCCGGTCCAGGTCCCCTCGGGCCTGGAAGACGCTGGCCAGGCCCATCTGCGTATAGACCAAGCCATTCTGGTCGCCGATGGCCTCGCGAAGGGCCTGGGCCTTTCGGTAGAAGGACTCGGCGCGGTCCAGGCCGCCCTCCTGAACCAGGGCCAGATCGCCCAGGTTGTTGGTGATGAAGGACTCGCCCCACCGGTCGCCGAAGGCCTGCACGGTCTGAAGGGCGCCCAGGTAGCTCGCCTCGGCGCCCTTGAGGTTGCCGCGCTCCTTCTCGATCACCGCCAGGTTATTCAAGGTTCGTGTGGCACTAAGCCTATCGCCCACTGATTGGAATATCGCCAGGGCCTGCTGGTACTCGGCCTCGGCCTCGGTGGCCTTGTGCTGACGCTGGGAATTGACTCCAAGGGTGGCGTGGATGCCGGCCTCGAAGGAGGTCTCGCCCAGCGCCCGGGCCAAGTCCAGAGCCTCCCGGGCCGTGCGGTCCGAGGCTTCCCAGAGCCCCCGGTCCCCGTGGCGGACGGCCAGGTGATGGAGGGCCTTCATTTCGTAGAAGCGATTGCCCTGGGCTCTTGCGGACCAGCGTGCCCACTGGAAGACCGGCTCGGGCGCGGCCTCCGCCAACCGGCAGAGGCAGCGGGCATAGCCCAGGACCGCGGGCGCGAAGTCAGGGGCCAGTTGAGTGGCCTCCTGGAAAGCCGGGGCGGCCCCTTTGAAATCGCCCCGATCCATCAGCTCCGACCCCCGGGTATAGGCCTCCAAGGCACCAGTGGGCACATTGGGCAGGAGACCACGGGGTCGGGCCGCGAACGGATCCACGGCCTTCATGAGATCGCTTGAAACACTCCGGGCCAGGGGAAGGGAGATGTCCAGGTGCTTACCGTTTTCCTGGGCTTCTCCTGCATGCCGCACCTTCCCATCGGCGTCGACCAGCTCGAAAGACATGAGGAACGATCCATCCGCTCCCTTCTTCAACGCGCCCCGAAGGAGAAGTTGGGTGCCGAGGGCCGAGACCAGCTTCATCTGGTCGGCGGGGCTGAGGGCTCCCTCGGGTGCCAGGCGCAGGGTGCTGCGCGCCTTGGCCAGGGTCTCCATGTCGAGGGGGGCCAGCCTGGGGTGCTCGCGGAGGGCCGACTCGATCATTTCCGGAAGGATGGAGCGCGCGATGGGATCCATCCGCGACTCGCCGGTCTGGTTGAGGAAGGGGAGCACGGCCAGTCGGGCTGGCCGCTGGCGGACGAGATCGGCAATGACGCCGCGACCCAGGAACCAGTTCAGGGCACCGGCCAGAAACAGGGCCCCCGCCACGGAGATCGCCGTCCAGCGAAGCAGGGTCCTGGGCTTCAGGAGGTTGCCAAGGGCCTTGGACACCCGGGCCGCGGTGGGTCGCTTGAAGGGGTGGGCCTCCAGCATGGCCTGAATCAGTTCGGTCGTGCCTGAGGGCAGCCCGCGGACCTTCAGCTCCCGACGGGACCCCTCGAGAATGGCGCGCATTCTCGTACGCCCCTCTCCCGGGAAGGGGTGTTCGCCCGCGAGCAGCTCCCAGGCCAGAATGCCCAGGGAGAACACATCGCTGGCGGGACCTGCTGCCTGTCCTTGGATCTGCTCCGGGGAGGCGTAGCTCGGGCTTCCCATGAAGATCCCGGCCTGGGTGAGCCGGTCCCAGGCGTGGGGGCCCGAGTCACCCGATCGGGTGTCCTCGGTCCTGGGCACGGCTCGACGATCCGGGCCACGCCATGGTTCGGCTTCCTCCGGCTTCATAAGCATCGCCAGATTCGGGACCGCCGAGGGCGTGATCTGGTTTTCCGAGGGGCCTCTGGGATCCATGAGCCGGGCCAGCCCGAAATCGAGCACCTTCACCCGGGGCCCATGATCGAGGTCCCCGGGAGCGACCATGATGTTGCCGGGCTTGAGGTCGCGGTGGACGAGCCCCTTGGCGTGGGCCGCTTCCAAGGCGAGGGCCACCGATTTGATGACCTGGAGTTTGTCCCGCACCTTGAGGTCCGGCGCCGCCTGGTCCAGGGTCCGGCCCTCCACGAGTTCCATGGCGATGAAGGTCCCACCGGGCCCATCCACCCAGTCATGGATCTGGCAGACATTCGGATGATTGAGCTGGGCCAAGGCGAGGGCCTCGCGACGGAACCGCTCCGGCGCGCCCGCTTCCCGTGCTTCGCCAGCCCTCAGGGCCTTCAAGGCCACGCTGCGTTCCAGGGTGGCATCCCAGGCCCGGTAGACTTCGCCCATGCCGCCGCTGCCCAGCAGGGATTCCACCTTGAAGCGTCCAACCTGGGCACCGGGCTCAAGGATTCGCCGTCCCGAGGGCTGGGCCAACACTTCTTGAGGGTCGTTGGACATTTTGCACCGGCAATTTTTTTACCATAGCACACAGACCAAGCCCCGATCTCAAACGATCTTTGAGTCCGCCGGGGTATCAGTCGAGGGTGGCCTTTCTCTCGCCATCCACCCAGCGAAGGCGCAGGCTGGCCCCGGAGGAAAGGGTCGCGGCCCGGGTCACGGGCCTTCCATCCGGTCCAAGGGCGAGCACGAACCCACGATGGAGTGGGCCTGTGGGATCCAGGCCATGCAGTCGTTCGGCCAGCACCGCCAGCCGCTGATCTCGTCGCTGGAGGGTGTGAAGGATCGCAGGGTGCAAGCGCCGCTGGGCATCCCGAACCCGCGGGAGATCCGCCTCTCCCGAAGCCCGGGGTCCGGCGAGGGCCAGCCTCTGCCGAAGCAGCGCCATCCGCGCGGCCGCCCCGTCGAGGCCCCGGCTGGGATGGGCCAGCGCGAGGCGCTGGGAGAGCGATCCAAACCGGGCCGAGATGATCGCCAGCGGATCCGCCCGGTTCAGGCCGTGGTCCACCAGCAGGTTGAGGGTCGTCTCCAGGCCCCGCATGCGCCACAGGGTCTTGGCGGTGAGGGCCTCCACCCGCCGCCGCAGGCCGGCTTCCAGGGCCGAGCGATCCGGCGTGGCCAACTCCGCGGCCTGACTGGGCGTGGCTGCGCGTTGATCCGCCGCGAGATCCACCAGGGTCGTGTCGATTTCGTGACCCACCCCGGTGACGATGGGAATCCGGCAGTTCGCAACGGCCCGCACGAGTTCAGGATCGTTGAAGGCCCAGAGGTCCTCCAGGCTGCCGCCACCCCGCACCAGCAGGAGGGCCTCACAGCCCCAGTGCGGATCCTGGAGTTCCTGGATGGCCAGCAGGGTCTCCGGCACGCAGCGCTCGCCCTGAGCTGCCGCCGCTGCCACCAGGATGTTGATGCCCGGCGCCCGTCGATCCATCACCTCCAGGACGTCTCGCAACGCCGCGCCGCCCAGGGCCGCCACCACGCCCAGCTTCTTTGGGAAGCGGGGCAGGGGCCGCTTGGGGCGGTCGAAGAGGCCCTGGGCGCGGATGTCCGCTTCCAGCTGCCGTAGGCGGGCCTGGAGATCGCCCACTCCCGCGGGCTCGAAGTGGGTGACGGCCAGGGTAAGCGTTCCGCCGGCCACGTAGAGGTTCAGGCTGCCTTTCACCACCACCCTCTGCCCATCCGCCGGGCGATGCTGGAGGAACCGCTGCTGACTGGCCCACACGGCGCAGGAGAGGGCCGCGCCTTCTTCCTTCAGCGTAAAGTACCAGTGTTTGCCGGAACCCCGGAAGTTCGACACTTCGCCCACCACGCAGATCGCCGCGAAAGGCGGCTCCAACCGGGCCTTGACCTGTTCCAGCAGGCGCTTGACAGAAAGCGGGGCGGGTTCACTCATGGCTGCCGGAATCGCACTAGGCCCACTGTGAGTCCCGTGAAGACCGAGTACCGGGGTGCTCCCTGGGACAGTCCCACATCCACGCCTGCGTCCAGCACCAGCCGCTTGGAGACCTTGTAGGCCAGAGCCCAGAGGTTCGAGATGATGCGCTGGTTCATCGGCGTGGCCTGAAAGGCGTACAGCTCGCCGGTGATGGACCAATGGTCGTTGAGGTTCCGCGTGATGGATACGGTGCCTGCAGTTTGGCTGGTCCGGCCCCCGCCCAATTCAGGCGTGAGCCCGATCCAGGACTCCAGCAGGTTCACGTCGATGTGGTAGGGGCCCACATCCCGGCTGAAGAGCAGGGTGAGGGTGTCGATGGGCGCGCCATTGCCGAGGCCCTGAGCCGACGAAGCCGTGGGAAAGGTGTGGGCCACCTGGATGGCCTGATCCATGCCGAACAAACCGTCGTGGAGGTAGCACCACTGCACGCCCAGATTGAGATCCCCGGGGCCCCCGGTCGACGAGCCGTTCGCAGCCGCCAGACGCAGATAGGTGGGAGCGGACAGGCGGAGTTCCAGATCCTTGACCAGGCCAAGCTTCAGGAGGGTGGGAGTCCCGAGGCTGGTGCCGCCCTCGCGGAAGATGCTGCGCTGGAGACCCCATTCCAGCTCCGCAAGGCCTTGCTGGGTGGTAAGGGCCGGATTGGCTATGGTCGGCCGATTGGGATTCACCTCGATGGTCGGGTCCTCTGCCCGCAGAACGAGGGAGCAAGCCAGGAGCAGGAGCCAGGGAAGTTTCATGACCATCCAGGCTAACGGATACAGGAGCAGACCCGCCAGGAAGCGGAAGGATAATCCCCGCAGCGGCGTTTACCTCGTCTTACAATGTCTGGCGTTACCCTACCCATCACCGAGGTGATCCCATGCCTGGACGTGCTCTTCTCATCCGTTGCGTGGCCCTCACGCCCGCCCTCGGCGACTTTGCGCAGGCCCAGACCAAACTGCTTCGCTGCCCCGATATCCATGGCCCCATGGTGGCGCTCACCAGCGAGACCAGCGCCAGTGACGGCGACATCTTCCCCCACTACTTCCGAGCTGCGGGCCTCGGCCCTCTCGTCGGCAAACGCACCTGGGGCGGAGTCGTCGGTGGGAATTACTCTCCTCTGATCGATGACGGCAGCGTCTTTGTCCCGCAATCAGGCACGAACGCGGCGACCGGCGAACGGATCATTGAGGGCCAGGGGGTCAGCCCCGACATCGAGGTCGAGAACGATCCCATCTCGATGCTGGCGGGCCATGACCTCCAACTGGAGCGTGGGGTCCAGGAGGTCCTGCAGCAGATGGCCGAGCACTCCATGTCCCTGCCGAAGCGTCCGGCGGATCCAGTGAAAACAAAGTAGACTTGTGACCTTTACAAGCATTTTTTGCTTGGTGTCCGGGCTATGCCGATATATGGTTCAACGCAGTTGATCTGGAGGTAGACAATGTTAATCCTTGCGCTGGCCGCCACCCTGCCGCTTCTCGTCCTGCTCCTCGGCATCCCCTTGATGATGAAGCCCGCAGCCAAGGTTGCGCCCGTCGCCTGGCTGGCGGCGGTGCTCACGGCCATCTTCGTCTTCCATTTCCCGGCGAAGGTGACGCTCCTGGCCGCCGCACAGGGTGGCCTCACGGGCCTCTTCCCGATCATGTACATCCCCTTCGGCGCCCTGGTCATCTACAACGTGCTGAAGGTCACCGGATGGATGGACAAGATGCAGGGGGCCATGGCCAACCTCACTGTGGATCGCCGCGCCCAGGCCCTGCTCATCGCCTTCGGCTTCGGAGCCTTCCTCGAAGGCATCTGCGGCTTCGGCGCCCCCGTGGCCATTCCCGCGAGCATCCTCATCGGTCTGGGCTACAACCCCATGATGGCCGCCCTCGTGTGCCTCGTGGCCAACACGGGCCCCGTGCCCTTCGGTTCGCTGGCCATTCCCACCGTGACCCTGGCCAAGACCACGGGCCTGGACCTCATGAAGCTCTCCCAGATGACCGGTCGCTTCATGGCGCCGCTTTCCCTGGTCATGGCCTTTGCCACGGTCTATGCCATGTCCAAGTTCAAGGGCCTGAGGGGCGCCCTCGGGGCCATCCTCGTGACCGGTCTCAGTTTCTCGGTCACCGAATTCCTGGTGTCCAACTTCATCGGTCCGGACCTCGCCTCTGTGCTGGCGGCCCTCGTCTGCCTGGTGGCCGTGGCCGTCTTCCTGAAGGTCCAGAGGAACACCCAGCCCTGGCTCTTCGAGGGTGATGCCCCCGCCAAGAACGTGATCAAGACATTCCACTTCCGGGAATTGTTCCTCTCCTGGCTGCCCTACCTGCTGTTGGCCGTGTTCGTCATCGCCGTGAACCTGCCCAAGACCAAGCCCCTCTTCGCCGGCGCCGCCGCGGGGTGGCACTGGGCGGTCCTCAAGACCCAGCTCTACAACCCGAACAAGATCTACTCCTTCGCTTGGCTGCAGACCCCCGGCACCATCATGCTCATTGCCGGCCTCGTCGCCTTCCCCTTCATGGGCATCAGGTACTCGGTGATGGCTGATCAGTTCGGCAAGACCTTCAGGCAGATGATCCCATCCTTCCTGGCCGTGGCCTGCATCCTCTCCATCGCCGAAGTGATGAACCTGGCCCTCCCCATCATCGACCCCAAGACCAAGCTGGCGGTGGTCGGCGACCTGGCTTTCAAGCAGATTTCCATGGTGGCCACCCTGGCCAATGGCATCGTCGCCCTGGTGAGCAAGCAGATCTACCCGCTGCTGAGCCCGCTCTTCGGCACCATCGGCGTCTTCCTCACGGGCAGCAACACCTCCGCCAACGCCTTGTTCGGCAACCTGCAGAAGCTCACGGCCCAGGGCATGGGCCTGTCCGACATCCTGATGGCCTCGGCCGGCAGTGCGGGCGCCTCCGCGGGCAAGATGATCTCGCCCCAGAGCATCGTCATCGCGGCCACCGCGGTGGGCCTGGCCGGCAAGGAGGGCCTCATCATGCGGCAGACCATCAAGTACACGATCCCCTACGTGATCCTGCTGGCCGCCATGACCTGGGGGTTCGCGTTCGTATTCCCCTGGCTCGTTCCGTAACGGTTTGAAAAAAGCATACTGATCACCGCCAAGACGCCAAGGACACCAAGAAGGACAACCGACCATGTCCATCTGTCCTTGGCTTCTTGGCGCCTTGGCGGTGGTCTTTCATCTTTGACCTCGATGTCAGAGTGCTAGAAGGGGGAGTCCCATGCGCATCATCGTGGCTCCGGATTCTTTCAAGGGCAGTGTGTCGGCGCTCGGGGTGGCCGAGGCCATGGAGCGCGGCATCCATGCCGTGTTTCCAGCAGCCGAAGTGATCAAGGTGCCCATTGCCGATGGCGGCGAGGGCACCGTCGAGGCCCTGGTGGCCGCCACCAACGGACGCCTGCTGCACACGAAGGTACGCGGCCCCATGGGCGAACCCTTGAGTGCCCACTGGGGCATCTCCGGCGACGGACTCACCGCCTTCATCGAGATGGCTTCGGCCTCGGGCCTGCCCCTGGTGCCGAAGGAACGCCGGGACCCGCGCATCGCCAGTACCTACGGTACGGGCGAGCTGATGAAGGCCGCGCTCGATGCCGGCCTTCGGCGGCTGGTCGTGGGCATCGGCGGCAGTGCCACCAATGATGGCGGCTCGGGCATGGCACGGGCCCTGGGGGTGCGGTTCCTCGATGCCGAGGGCCACGACCTGCCCGAGGGCGGAGCGGCCCTGGCCCGGTTGGCCCGCATCGACCTGTCCGGGTTGGACCCGCGCCTGGCCGAGGCTTCCATCCTGGTGGCCTGCGACGTGGACAACCCCCTGTGCGGTCCCCGGGGGGCCTCCGCGGTCTATGGCCCTCAGAAAGGCGCGACGCCGGAGATGGTGGCCGAACTCGACGGTGCTCTGGCGGTCCTGGCAAAGGTGGCCACTGCCGTCACGGGCCGTGATATCGCCCTGTCACCGGGCGCGGGGGCCGCGGGCGGGCTGGGTGCTGGACTGCTCTTCTTCACACTCGCCAGCCTGCGGCCCGGCGTCTCCATCGTGCTGGAGACCACGGGTTTCGAAATTCTGATCCAGGACGTGGACCTGGTCATCACCGGGGAGGGCCGCACGGATTTTCAGACGGCCATGGGCAAGGCGCCCGTGGGCGTGGCCGAGGTGGCCAGGCGCCATGGTGTGCCCGTGATCTGCCTCTCGGGTGGCCTGGGGGATGGCGCGGACGAGGTGCTGGAGCACGGCATCGATGCCCTTGTGTCCACCGTACCCCAGCCCATGACACTGGAGGCCTGCATGGGCCAGGGCGCGACCCTCGTGGAGGCCGCCGCTGCCCGGGTCTGCCGGCTCCTGAAGGTGGGTCTGTCGCTGCGGGGTTGAATCGTTCGACATCTTGCTTGCTCCAGGATCGCCATGGCGATCCTGGAGTGGGTGACAGACAACGGATGAAGTGTCAGGGCTTCGCGGGTACCGGTAGCGGAGGTGCCGGTGGGGCCGTCGCCGCAGGTTTGGGTGCCACGACTGTTTTCGGAGCAGGTGGAACGGGAATCAGGTTCGGGAAGACATAGGCCTGAAGCATGGCGATCACGCCGATGACCGCGGCGCCCGCGACGGAATGCCACCAGACCTTGCGGAAGATGGGCCCCAGGGCATGAGCCCGCTCCTTGGGGTCGTCGTAGCAGGCTGCGCAGGCCACCATGATGGACTGGGCGTCGATCATCTTGCCCATGACGCCGCCGGTGGAATTGGTGGCCACGATGAGCACCTCGTTCAGGTGCAACTGCTGGGCAGTGATCTTCTGGAGGCTGCCGAACAACGCGTTGGAGGCCGTGTCCGAACCCGTCAAGAAGACGCCCAGCCAGCCCAGGTAGGCGGCGAAGAAGGGATACATGAAACCGGCGCTGGTGAAGGCCAGCCCCAACACTGCATCCGTGCCGGCATAACGGGTCAGGAAACCGAGTCCGAGCACCTGTCCGATGACGAGCACGGGGATCTTCATGCGCTTCAGGGTCTGCATGGTCGCCTGTTTCCACTGCTGTCCACTCAGTCGAAGCACGAAGCCGGAGAGCACGGCGGCCACGAAGACCCCAGTGCCTGCGGCCGAGAGCCAGTTGATGGTGAACCGGGCGCCTTCGGGCTTGGCACCCGCCAGCACCACTGGCGGTACCCGCTGCACGAGGTTGTGGAGGGCAGGCATGTCCCAGAAGGGCAGGGAAAGGGTGCCGCCGAACTTGGAGCCGAACAGGGTGGAATCGAACTTCACGCTGGCGAAGAGGGCGTTCAGCGTCTTCTTGTACTCAGGCATGCCCCACAGGGCGCAGCAGCCGATGAGGATGGCCCAGGGCAGCCAGGCGTAGATGGTCTGCCCGACGGTGTAGGGGTACTTCCAGGTGGATTTATCGATGGTCTCGGCCTTCTTGCCTTCTTGGCGTTCAGATTTCAGGAGGAACCGTGTCTTGGGATGCCAGGCGAAGCGAAGGAAGAGGGCCGTGCAGATGACGGAGAAGACACCGGAGACCACATCGGTCATGAGGTGAGTGGGAGCCCATCCGGAGGCGAACCACTGCATGACCGCGAAGGAGGCACCAGCCATGACGGTGGCGGGCCAGACCTCGAAGACTTCCTTCCAGGTCCCGCCTTCCATTTTCACAAATAGGGCCACGAGCCAGAAGGGCACCAGGATGGAGACGAAGGGGAGCTGATGACCCGCCATGGAGGAAAGGCTGAGCTGATCCACCCCGCTCACGGCGGCCAGGGTGACGATGGGGGTGCCGATGGCCCCCCAGGCGACCGGCGCCGTGTTGGCGATCAGGTTGAGGACGGCGGACTGGAAGGGCTTGAAGCCCAGACCCACCATGACGGCCCCGGCGATGGCCACAGGCGTGCCGAAGCCCGAGGTGCCCTCGATGATGGCCCCGAAGGAGAAGGCGATCAGGAGCACCTGCAGGCGCCGGTCGAAGGAGATGTGGACGATGGATTCCTTCACGATCTCGAACTGGCCTGTGACGACCGTCATCGTGTACAGGAACATCGCCCCCAGGACGATCCAGATGATCCCCAGGAATCCCGACAGGGTCCCGAAGCAGAAGGCCGAGACGGCCGAGACCATCGGCATCTTGAACACGATGCAGCTCACGAGGAAGGCCGCGATCACGCCGTAGAAGGCCGCATAGGGCGCCGAAATCCCGAGGTGCTTCGTCCCCTGCTCGTCCCGATGGGGGTGGAGCGCGATGAAGTAGAGCAGCACCGCGATGGGCACTGCCGCCACCAGGGTGGACCAGAAGACATTGCCGAAGGGATTGTAGTTCTGGAAGAACATGCAGCCTCCTAGGGGTTTGGACCTGACTTCCTGCGTGATCTGAAGGTGTGCGGGGGAGAGCGGTGGCTGGTTGCGGTAAACCAGCCTGGTGCAGAGCTTGACTGGGGAGAGGCCGCCCCTGGGATGTCCAGGACATTGCCTGTTATCTCGCCGAGCGGAAACACTTACGGGTCCGAAAAAAAACTGGTTCGAGAATTTGGCTGGATTCTCCCCCTCCTGGTAATCGATGTCAATGAAATTGCAGCTGGGCCTGCCCACATCCCCTCGAAGGGGCCAGAGGGCGCCCACCCCCACGCATGCAGAGGCGGATCGTCATCTGGGCAAGGGCTAGGCCTCGGCTGCCTGGTAGGCCTCATCGAGGATTTGGCTCAGGTGCCGAACCCTCACGTCGAGGCCTGCGCTGCGTGCGCCGTAGTCGAGGTGCATCATGCAGGCAGGGCACTCGGTGGCAAGAGTCTGCGCCCCGGTCTTCACCACGTTCACCATCTTCCGGTCCAGGACGCCCTTCGCTTCGTCGTGATGCAGGAAGGTGTAGCTGCCAGCCGCCCCGCAGCACCAATCCGCCTCGGGCAGTTCCTTGTAGATCATGCCTGGAACCGATTTCAGGAGCTGTCTGGGCTGAGCGGTGATCTTCCCGAAGCGGTTGGAGAGGTGGCAAGGATCATGGTAGGTGACCGTCCCCGAGAGCTCACCCAACCCGTCGGTGGAACCCGCGGCCACGAGAAACTCGCTGAAGCTCCGGACCTTCTTCGACAATGCCTCGGCCTTCCCCGCGTAGATGGGATCGTCCTTCAGCAGTTCGCCGTATTCCTTCAGGAACGTGCTGCAGCTCCCGCACTCGGACACGATGGCATCGAGGTGCATGGCGCCAGCCATCCGGTCCAGGTTCTTCCGGGCGATGTCGCGGGCCGCATCCAGGTCCCCGTAGGCCTGGGCCGGGCGCCCACAGCAGGTATTGTCCAGGAGGGTGGTTTCGCAACCATTTCTTGCAAGCACGCGGAGCGTGGCTCCGACCACCTCTGGGTATTGGAAGCTGAGGCCACAGGAGGCGAAATAGCCCACTTGGTGGAGGATCTTCTTGGGCCTGGGGACCTGGGTCTTCGCCTCCCTCAGAAAGGGCGGGGCATCCATCCGCGGCAGGACCCGGTTGGCCACGCTGAGACGACCGTCCGGACCTCCGAGCAGGCCGGTCTTCTCGGCGGCAGTTGCGAGACCGTGACGTTTCGCCCACAGGGCCATGCGTCCAGCGAACTCCAGTGTCCGGCTGTCCGACAGGATGTTCCGGAACAGGATCCGCCGCCAGGCTGGTTGCCCGTGGCGTTTGATGTAGGCATGGCGCATCGCGGTCACGATCTCGTCAGTCCTGATGCCGGGGAAGCAATGGGCGGTGCACCCGCGGCAGAGGAGGCAGTCCTCGAGGGCCCCGATCACCTCTTTGGAGAGGTCCATGGTCCCGAGGATCAGGCTTCTTGCGATGGCCTGACGACCCCGGGCCAGGGAGTGCTCTTCGCCTGTGACGCGGAAAACGGGGCAGCCAGCCTGGCAGAAACCACAGCGGTTGCACTGGGCGATGGTGTCGAAAAGAGGGAGAAGTTCGGGAGTTGCCATCTTCCAGCCTCGGATTCAGATTCCGCCCAGGAAACGCCCGGGGCTGCATACTCTCTGGGGATCGAATTCCACTTTGATCCGGCGCATGGTGGCGAAACCGGATCCCGGCCTGCCCCAGGCATCGATGCGCTCCTTGAGGCGCGGCGACGCTTCCTGGATGACCAGACTCCCGCCGACGGCAGCGGCTTCCCCCCGGAGGATCTCAATGGCTGCGGCCATCCCCGGGATCGCCCCCTCTCCGGAGGACCCATGGGTGGGCCGGAATGCGGCGCGCAAGATGCCACTTCCCGCATGGGCCGAGAGGGTTGCCGTGAGGCCCTGCTCGGCGGCCCGGACACGGACGGAAGCCATCGTCCCGGCTGTCCGGCCGATGGGCACAGCCATGGTGCAGAGCACCCGGAGTGGATCCTCGGGCAGGGCCCGGAACACGTCTGTGATGGCGGCCCAAGCCCTGACGGAATCTGCCTCCTGGAAAAGGTGGGTCGTCCCCCCCCATTCCGCAATCAGGACTTCCATGTCCCGGACCTGCCGCGCCACGACCTCACGGCTGCCCGTGAATCCGGCGACCAGGGCAAAGCCCCCTGTGGCCCCGTGGCCGAGGGCGGGGGCAAGCAGGTCCAGCGCCCCAGGGTCGAGAAGATCGAGCGCTTCCGGCAGGAGGAAGGAGGCAAGCACCTTTTCCACGACCGCCGCCGCTCCCGATAGATCCGGGAACAGCCCCATCACGCTGGCCTGGGCCGCGGGCATGGGGAGCAACTTGACGGTGACCTCGGTGACGATCCCCAGGGTCCCGAAACTGCGGATGAAGAGCTTGTTCATGTCGTAGCCCGAGACGTTCTTGATGACCCGGCCTCCGCAGCGGATCCGCTCGCCGTCCGGGAGCACCACCCGCATCCCCAAGACCCAGTCCCGAATCGTTCCGTGCTGGAGCCGACGCGGTCCGCTGAGGTTGGCGGCGACCAGACCCCCCACGGTCACCCTGGCGCCGTCCGGTGGATCCAGGGGCAGGAGCACCTTCTTCTCGGCGATCAGCTCCTGCAGCCGGGCGAGGGGCATGCCGGCTTCCACCGTCACGCAAAGATTATCCGGGTCGAATTCTACGATCCGGTCCAGGCGGTCGAGACGGACCACGACGTCCACCCGTTCTGGACGATTCCCCGTGCCCATGGCCGTCCCCCCGCCCCAGGGGACCAGGGCCGCACCCTCCGCGGCACAGGCGGATACCACCTCCGCCACCTCGTCCTGGGTTCCCGGTCGGACGGTCAAGGAGGGGACCAACCCATCCACGGCAAAGGCCGATGTGGATTCCGGATCCGCATCCATGTGGCTGTTCCCAACGATGTCCTCTAGCCGCCGCCAGAGGGAAGCGAGGTCATGAGGCACCGACCACCTCCAGAGGAGCGGGGAAGATCTTCCCAGGGTTGGCCAAGTCTTTCGGATCGAAGGCCCGTTTCACCCGGAGCTGGCTCCGGATGTCCGCCTCAGAAAGCACCAGGCGCAGCGAATCCATTTTCTCAAGGCCGACGCCATGTTCGCCGCTGATGGTCCCGCCCAACTCGACACAAAGCGCGAGGATCTCCATGCCCGCTTTCATGACCCGCGCTTTCTGCTCGGCGTTCCTCCAGTCGAACAGGATCAGGGGATGCAGGTTCCCATCCCCGGCGTGGAAGACGTTGGGGATCTTCAGGTCGTACTTTTCCCCGACTTCGGCGACCTTCTTCAGCACGGTGGGAAGGGCTGTCCGGGGCACCGTGCCATCGCAGACCAGGTAGCTCGGGCTCAGGCGCGCCACGGCCCCGAAGGCCCCACGCCGCCCTGCCCAAAGCAGCGCCCGCTCGCCTTCGTTCTTGGCGACCCGCACCTCCCGGGCACCGTGCTCCATGCACAGGCGGACGATGGCTTCGCTCTGGGCCTCGAGGTCGTCCTTCAGCCCATCGATTTCAATGATGAGCACCGTCGCGCAATCCACGGGCAGGCCGCAATGAATGGACTGCTCCACGGCCTGGATCACCAACTGGTCCATCATCTCCAGGGTGGCCGGAACCATGCCGGCCGCCACGATGGCAGAAACCGTTTCGCTGCCCCGTTCGATGCTGTCGTAGATGGCAAGCATGGTCTTCACGCCTTCGGGCATACGGACGATCCGCACCACGACTTCCGTGCACACGCCGAACGTCCCTTCACTCCCGACAAAAACTCCCGTGAGGTCGTAGCCCGGAGCGTCCGGCGCCATGCCCCCGAACTCTGCGATTTCCCCATCAGGCAGCACGACCGTGAGGCCCACCACATGGTTCGTGGTCACCCCGTATTTGAAGCAGTGGGGACCCCCGGAATTCTCGGCCACATTGCCTCCCAGCGTCGCTGCCTTCTGGCTGGCGGGGTCGGGAAGGAATTGGTAGCCCAGGAGCGCCAGGGCATTGCCCAGTTCTAGGTTGAACATGCCCGGCTGAACGCGGGCCCTCAGGCTCCTCTGGTCCACCTCCAGCAGTCGGTTCATCCGGATCATTTCAATGACCACGCCGCCTTTGAAGGGGATCGTGCCCCCGCTCAGGTTCGTGCCGCCTCCCCGGGGAACGAAGGGGACGCCGTGCGCATTGCAGACCTTGATGATGCCGACCACCTCCTCGGTGGAGTGGGCGAAAACCACCACGTCGGGACGCCGTTCCTCGAGATAGGCGTCGTACTGGTAGAGCTGGAGGTGTACGGGCGTATTGAGGACATTCGCCTCTCCTACGACCTGCCTCAGATCTTCGACGAGAACACTCTGTGCCATGGCCAACTCTCGACGGTGGGGAAGCTTGGAGGATTGTAGCAAGGGGGGGGTGGGAATAATTTGCTATGATCGGACTTATCGGCCCCCTCAGGAGAATCCAAATGGCTTCGACGCTGGACTTCGGTCACAAAGTATTCGCCGATTTTCCTGATATTTACACCCCGGAAGTCCTCCGCGCCCTGGAAGCGCTGGCGCCCCTCGACCTGCGTCGGCGGGAGTTGATGGTCCAGCGCACAGCGCGGCGGAAGCGGCGCCACGAACGCGGCGAGCGGATCGGCTTCCTCGATCCCACAACGGTGATCCCGGGTACCCAGATCACCGTCGTGGATGCGCGGTCGGGGAACTTCGATGGCGCGGTGATTCCGCCGGACCTCCAACGTCAGTGGATCCAGGGCACGGGACCGGCTACCAAGCCGCGCTCCGACGTGCGCTCCGGCATCCGCAACGTGGCCTACGCGTTGCTTTCCGGTGCCGATGGCTGGATGTTCGATGGCGAGGATGCGCTGGGGCAGGTGGACACCATGTCCCTCGACAACCACCGCAACCTCAAGCTCGCCCTCGCGCGGGACCCGCTCTTCCTGGAAGTGGCCGAAGAAGTCGCTACCGAGATGAACCGCTGGGCCGACGGCTTCTTCGGCCATCCCATCATCGCCGACTGGCGCCAGCAGCTGGACTTCACCACCGTGCTCTATCGTTGCCGGGGCCTCCACCTGGATGACCGCCATATCCGCCTCCAGGGTGGGGGCTTTTCCGCCTCCATCGCGGACCTGGTGCTCTTCATCGTGAACAACTATCAGAAGCTCCAGGCTGCGGGCCGCAGCCTCGTCCTCTACCTGCCCAAGATCCAGAACGCGGAGGAAGCCGCCTTCTGGAACAGCCTGCTCCTAGCGCTGCAGGCCCACCTGGGCCTGCCGGCGGGCACCATCAAGGCCTATGTGCTGGTGGAGCAGATCGAGCAGTGCTTCCAGCTCATGGAGATCCGGGCCGCCCTTTCGCCGCACTTCGTGGGCTTCAATACGGGTCGCTGGGACTACATCAACTCCGTGTCGGACGCCATGGCCTGGGACAAGACTTTCGTGAATCCCAACATCTCGTCCATCGTGATGACTTACGGCTACATGCATAACTATGAGGACCGCGTGCGCCGGGCCATGAACACACTGGACCGGAACGGCCGGTTCGCGCTCTGGCAGGGCGGCATGGAACCCAACATCCCCGTGGGCTCCGAGGAGGGCGTGGCCGCGAGCATGAAGCGGGCCGTGGCGGGGGCCGAACGCGAGCAGCGCGAGGGGGCCTCCGGCAAGTGGGTGGCCCACTGGAAGATGGTCCACATCGTCCGCCCGGTCTGGGAGAAGGTGGGCCAGGCCAATCAGCTGGGCCGCGCCTTCCCGGCGCTGACATACGGGCCCGAGGATGCGGCGGGGCTCACGCAGCTGGAACCGGCCCCCCGCACCATCGCGGGCGCCCGGGATCTGCTCTCCGTCGCCCTGCAGTACGGCAATGCGTTCCTCCGGGGCTTCCAGGCCGCCGCCCTGAAGCCGGCAGACTTCTTCGGCAACGACGATGTGCTCTACCTCATGGAGGACATGGCCACGGGCGAGATCCGGATGTCCATCCTCTGGGAGTGGATCCACAAGGGCGCCGTCCTCACCGAGGCCGATGCCGCCACGGGCTGTGCCACCGGGGACGCCTTCACGCTGGCCCTCTTTGCCCGCCTGCTCGACGAGGAGTACGCCAAGCTCCGCAAGGCCCGCAACAAGGATGTCCACGACGATTCCAAGGACACCACCCTCCCCATCGCCCGGGCCATCGTTCGGACCTATGTCCAGAGTGACGTGAAGCCCCCCTGGTACGTCGACCTGCTGAACATCAACCTCGGACTGGATGATCTGGCCGTGGCCGAAACCCGCATCACGCGCTACCTCGAAGCCTTCAAGAAGGACGGAACGCGCATCACCGAGAACCTGGATTTCTGATCGCTCTCAGCGCCAACCGAAAAGGTGAATCAGTTACGCTTCAGTTCCGCTGCAAATGCATTCAACGCCCGATAGTAGGGATCGATGCTGGGGATGTAGTGGCGTTCGCCGGCAGCATGGGGGCCGATGCCGGTCTGGCCCCAGACCACGGCCTGACCGCCGGGGGCGAAGCGGGCGGAGGTGCCGGCGCCCTTGCGGCCGATGCGGACGTCGCCACCCGCCGCCGTGATGCCCGAGAGCAGGGCCTTGAGGTAGGGGTTCTCGGGACTGCAGATCACGCCGGGCTCCCAGGCGGAGGGCAGGAATTCCAGCTGCAGCTCGGTGGCCAGGGCCTCGATCTCGGCGCGCATCTTCGACACATCGTCCTGGGGAATGGGGCGGATCTCCACGCCCAGGGAACCGCGATCCGGCGTGATGTTGAAGATGCCGGGCGTGCCCACCTGGATGTAGGCGAAGCGGGCCAGGGACTGCCAGCCGTCGGCGGCCTTCAGGGTGAGGTGCTTGGCGAACAGCTCGCGCAGGGCCTCCCGGGCGCTGAGCAGGCGCTCGGTGAGGTCGGCGCCGCCCGCCAGCCCGCTGTGGCCGCGGGTGCCGTGCGCCACCAGTTCAAAGCGCAGCACGCCGCGGTTCTGGGTGCAGACCTCGCCCCAGAGTTCTGTGCCCTTCTCGCCGGTGCGCTCGCCCGCGACAAAGAAGGATGGCTCGTAGTTCCACTCGTCTTTCAGCTGTTTCAGCACATGGGGCGTGCCCATGGGTTCCAGCTCACCGTTCTCCTCGTTGCCCACCAGCAGCAGGTTCACGGGGGGATAGGGCGCGCCCTTCTTGAGCGTGTCCTTCATCCACACCAGGTAGGTGGACACCACGGTCTTCATGTCGGCGGTACCGCGGCCCCAGAGGTAGTCGCCCTCGATCTTGGGCTCGAACTGGCTGTCGTCCGGTTCCGGCTCCACTACGTCGAAGTGGCCGCAGAGCATGGCCGGGGCCTTCTCGCCGCCCGGGAAGTGGGCCAGCAAGGCGGGGAAGGGGCCCTGATCGAAAGTGAGCGTGGGCACGCCGTGGTTGCGGAGGTAGTCGTGGACGAAAGTGGCGGCCCGATGGACCTCGGTGACCCGCTCCTCGGGGCAGGCGGTGACGCTGGGGATGCGCACCAGGCGCTGGGACAGGGCCACGACCTCGGAAGCCTTGTCCGGATAGTCCAGGTCCACCAGCGCCTCGGGCCGGGGCTGGAAGCGTATGGGGGCCTGGGGATCCAGGTGCACTTCGTCCCGGGCGTGCTCCACGAAGTCCTGGAGCTTACCTTCCTCGGCGCCCAGGTCGGCGAGGTGGGCCGTGATGGTCTCCACGTCCTGGCGGACCTGGACCGTCCGGGCCTCGGCCAGGCCCACCAGCAGGTCGGGCGGCACGATGTCCGAGCTGCCGAGCTTGGCCTTCAGGGTCTGCCGGATGCGCTCGGCAGTACTGGGGGCGCCCGCCGCCAGGTCGCGCAGGGGCTGGAGGTCCTCCCACATGCCCAGGGCCTCGGCCATGGGCCGCATCTGCTTGAGGGTCCATTCCAGGAAGGCGCGCAGGGCAATGGGCTTGGCGGTGAGGGGATTCTCGATGACGCCCCGCAGGCCCTCCCGGGCCGCCAGCTCCTCGTTGCGCCGGGCGCGCTTGATGTCCTCGGCGTCGTAGCGGAAGCCGCGGGCGAAGTCCGCATCCGCATAGAAGCGGAGCAGCAACAGATGCTTCAGCGTGAGATTGGCGACGTCCAGAGCCAGGTCGTGGCCGGGGTCATCCGTTCGCACTTCCACCCGGGCCATGGGCAGGTCGATGCGGGCGAAGAGGTTCTGGCGCTCGATCTGGGCGGCCATGTCCTCCACGTTGCGGGTCTCGCCGGCGGCGAAAAGGCCCCGGGCGTAGATGTCGTGCAGCTGGTCGCTGGTGACCTGGATGAGGCGCTCCACCGGCTCGGCCTGGGAGCGGGCGCGCACGGGGATCCAGTTGTTGTTGCCGAACCGCACGCCGCTGCGCACCAGGTCGTAGGACAGGCGGAGGTAGTCGGCATGGCTGCGGTTCAGGTCCGGCACATCCAGGGCGGGCGGGTTCGGAAAGGTGAGGTTGCGCACGGATTCGAAGGGCGTGAGCCGCACCACGGGCTTGCCGTTCTCTTCGGAGGCCTGCAGGGGGGTACTGGCGCTGGTGGCGATGAAGACCGCCGCGAAGGCGCGCATGAGGCGCGTGCCCGTGATGTAGACCTGGTTCTTGTAGTCGTCCAGATGGGTGTCGCCGCGTTCGGCGGCGGGCAGGTGCATGAAGTCCCAGGCCAGCATGGGTTCGGGCAGGCTCAGGTTCGAGTGGGTTCCCGCCGTGGCCAGCTCGGTGCCGTACATGTCCACGCAACGCTGGAGGTAGCGGCGCTTGGCCAGGTGCCAGGATTCCGGGACGCAATCGGGGCCGATCTTGGGCAGCACGAGCAGGTTGCCGTGCCAGTAGTGGAGCGGTTCCCCGAAGCTGCGTCCGGCCTTGGCCAGGGCGTTGATGAGGGCGGCCTCCAGCAGGCGGCCTTCGTACACGGCACCCTTGGGCGTGTGATAGGGCCGCGTGACCCACTCGATCATCCAGTGGAACACCTCGAGCTGGTGGTACTCCTCCATCCAGGGTGAGAGCACCTTGGTCCGCAGGTGGTCGACGAACGACATGTGGTCGGGTCCGGTGCCGACGGTGAGCAGCGGGCGGAACTGCGGATCCACCAGGTTCCACTCCAACTCTAGTCCGCAGAGCCCCCCGGAGGGACGGGTCTCCAGCGCGGTCTGTCGTGCCAGCTGGAATTTCTCGACGAAGGCCTTCAGGTCGAACACGGGTACTCCGGATCAATCAACTGAGGGCTCGAAATTCCTCAGATACTAAAAGCTGAATTGCTGAACCGCAGATAGCGCAGATTCGTTTCCTGGGTTGTTCATCTGCGCAAGCTGCGACATCTGCGGTTAGAACTTCATCGTTTTCATTTTTCCAGACTCTTGAGCGCTGCGAGCAGTCTCTCCGCGGCGCCCTTGGTCTTCTCGGGGGGAGTGGCGTAGGAGAAACGGATCCACTCGCCGCCGTAGGGGCTGAAGAAGGCGCCGGGCACCACCGCCACGCCGTGTTCCTCGGCCATGTACTGGCCCATGGGTTCAGAGTCGGCCCAGCCCTTGCCCTTCAGGGCGTCGGCCACCTTGATGAAGGCGTAATAGCCCTGGCCGATGATGTGGGTGAGGTTCTTTTCCCTCAGGAAGGTCCGCAGCCAAGCGCGGCTGGCGCGAGTGGGCCCGGCGATGGGTTCGGCCGCCACCTTGATGCCCTTCTCGTAGGCCGCCATGGCCACGGCCAGGCTGAAGAAGGAGGGCATCACCGTGTGCGAGGCCTGGGCCACGATGGTCTTGATCACGTCGGCATCCGCCAGCAGGTGGCAGTTGCGGATGTTGGAGCCGCCCAGGGACTTGGTGATGCCGTCCAGCACCATCAGGCGCTTACGCTGGGCAGGCTCGAAGGCCCGCAGCAGCACGTTCACGTCATAGGGCTCGTCATCGCCGACGGTGTGGTACATCCAGTCGAAGAGGACGTAGGCCACGCCCGCATCCAGGGCGGTACGGGCCAGGGTGATCTGGCGATCCAGGGTGATGGTGTTGCCTGTGGGGTTGTCGGGGCAGGTGATGACCAGACCGGCCACCTTGCGACCAGTCTTCGCAGCTTCAGTCACGCAGGCCTTGATGCCCTCTTCCGAATAGGCCCAGGCTTCCTCGGCCCGACCGGGCGCCCACATCACGTTGGCGCCGATGCCGTAGGGCCCCCAGTTGTAGCTGATCCAGGGCACGCGGCTGACTACGACCACGTCGCCCTGGCGGCCGTGGCCGAGGGCCAGCATGGCCTGGTAGGCCTTCACCAGGCCATCGCGGCCGCCCTGGGTGCCCATGACGTTGAGCGGGCCCCAGCCCGTGTCCGCTGCCAGCTTCCAGTAGGACTCGGCCACGATCTTGCGGAAGGCATCGGTGCCGAAGGGCATGTCGTAGGCGGTGCCATGCTGCTTCTGCAGTTCGAAGGCGCGGTCCAGTAGGGCTTCGGGCACGCCCGGCAGGGAGGCGCCACCATCGCCCTGGCTGGCGTCGAAGATGGGCACACCGGGCTGTTTCTCCTGGAAGACCTTCAGCGATTTATTGATCAGGAACATGCGGGAGGCGGGAATGGCCATCATCTTCCCCAGGTGATCGCTCACCGGGACGAGATTCGCATCAGGCACGGCGAAAGCTGGGGTGTCGGGGGAGAGCAGGGCAGACATGGAACCTCCCGATAAGAAAATGTCGCCCCTGCATGTAATTAGGACGACAAGGCGCCTCTCCAGGTTAACAGTGGGGACCGTCGGCTCAAGTTATAATGATTTATGCTTTGATTAATTGAGCTTA
>Ga0182021_10000229_pt1 | contig 56044 bp, 46 predicted proteins | sample 612E3MmetaG_FD_120493 | JGI IMG/M metagenome (GOLD analysis project Ga0182021, IMG submission 120493) | Permafrost microbial communities from Stordalen Mire, Sweden - 612E3M metaG (Illumina Assembly) | ecosystem: Environmental > Terrestrial > Soil > Wetlands > Permafrost | place: Sweden...
GCCGACAGGAGCGGGGATTCAATGCTGATATGGGATTCTCCAATCCTGTTCACCACGGTGCAGACGAGCGAATCGACAATGGTCCGTTTTCCGCTCTTCACCAGGACCGCATTGCGCACATCGATGGTCCCGTTGATGTCATCGATATTCCTGCCCGCAAAGTCAGAGGTGAGCAGTCCCGCAACGCGAAGATCGTCGGGGCTGAGGTTGAGCCGGCGCAGGTTGGCGCCTTTCAGGTCGAGTCGGAACCTGTACGCAGGCTTCGCCGTGTCGGTGTCCACGCTCCCATTGAAGGTAAAGGCGATGTTGGAATCCTGCATGGCCGCCTCTCCCTCGAATTTCTGGGCGGAGACATCCCCATGAACCGACAGGTGTTGGTAGGGATAGCCGTTGAGGACGGCTTGTTCGACTTCCGCATCCAGGCGCGCCGTGAGGTCTTCTTTCCTGAGTCCCGTCCCCTCCGCGGAAGCTCGCAGGGAAACCTGACCGAGCGATCCGCCGCTGTTGAGAAGTGCTCCGACGTCGAAGCTCCGGATGGCAGCGTCTGCACGCCACCTGGCCCGCCGGGAATCTCCGCCCCCCGAGACGGCAAGAGTGGCGTTTGCCCGGCCGATCGAGGTCTCGAGATCCGCCGTGGCCGAAAAATCCCGCAGCGAACCCTTGAATGCCGCCCGAAGGCTGATGGAGTCCGGCAGCGTGATGCTCCCGGGAAGCAGGGAACCGGACAGAAGGGCACGGAAGTCACTCCGGCGGGTGGAGAAGTTGCGGAGCGCGAGGTCAAAGCGCGCGTTCTTCATGGCGGGCAGACCCCTGACCGAACCTGAGAGGTCCAGGACAGTGGAGGATCCGGCGGCACAACGGAGCTCCTGCACCTGAAGGTCGTTTATCGGCCCGGAGAGCCTGGCGGAGAGGGTGAGGGCGGCGTTGGGCCGGAGAGGGAGCGAAGGCCGGAAATAGAGAAGGTCCGCGAAACCGACCCTGGACTCATGGAGCGCGGCCGTCACGTGGACGGTGCCGGGGGAATCGGCGAGCGTCCTGAAGGAGGCGTACGTAAGGAGAAGATCCTGCCGGAGGCGGCTCACGCCAGTCTCGATGGTGAAATCCTTCAGTTGTGCGTGCCGGCCATCATAGGCGATAGTGCCCGAGAGTTGGCGCAGGATGAACCCCCCTTTCTCCCGGAAGGACGCCTGCTGGATGGCTGCCTCACAGCGGGCGCTGTCGAAGGAGATTCCGCCGGCCCGCAGTGCGAGGTTTTCCACATGGAGATGGGAGGGATCCAGGCCCTTCTTCGGCGGAGCGTTCTCGTCGTCGAAGGCCAGACTGTCATGGAGAAGGACCAGCCCGTCACATTTCACGGACCATGGCGTGCCCGAAGACTGCCGTGCGATGCTCTCTGGGGCCTCAGGCCGTGCCCTTCCCGTACGGATGAGGCGGATACTTGTGCCGGCAAGGACACACGTTGAAACATCGATCCGCCTGGAATGGAGATCAATCCCGGCTGAGGTCAGGCGGGAGCTGTCAAGGTCAACCCCTGCCCTTTCCCCGGTGGCGGAGTTGGCGAGGCGGAGATGAAGGTCCGCAAGATTGACCGAGGCGAGGTTGAGCCTGACATCTGCCGGCTGGGCCGTATCAGGCGGAGGCGGGGTTTTCCTCGTCTGGATGATATCCGCCGAGGTATTCTCGAGCGACAGGTCACCGAGGTCAAACAGTCCCTTCGCGAGATCGAACCTGTTGAACAGAACGTCCAGGGCGCCCAGATGCACAAGCGCATGCAGGCCGCTGGTCTCGTCATCGTAGGTTGAACGGATACCGCGGAGGCTTACCCGGCCAACCCGCACCTCCCATGACGGGCCGGCGGAAGTGTCGGAGGTGCTCCTGGGGGGAGAGGCGGAAGGGGGACCGCTGGCCGCATCGAGGAGAAACGTGAAATTGAACACACTGTCCGGGAACGTGCGGGCGACGTGGGCGTTGAGCGAATCGAGACGGACGGCATTGACAATGATTTTCTTCGAAAGGAGACCGAGGAGATCCACATCGAGAGAGAGGGCCCGGAGGGAGACCAATGTATCGCCGTGTTGTCCCTCCACGAAGAGATCGCGAATGAGGACCGAGCCTGGGAGAGAAACGCGCAAGGAGCCGACCTCGATGCGCGTGTGGGTCTTCGCCGAGACGGAGGAGATTGCCTTCCGGGCCAGAGAGGTAAGCACACCGGGGAATTCCAGAGTCCCGAAAGCGAGCACGAGCAGGCCCAGGACCACGAAAAGCAACCACCCGAGAATGCGGAACGTGCGGCCCAGGAGTGTTCGCGGGCGAGGCGGGGTCGCCGCGTCAGGTTTCATACGAGAGGTCTCCGCCCGCGGCATCGATGAAGGCGGCGCCCATCACGCGTCACCTCCGCCGCTGTCGGCTCCCACGCCGTGTCTGGCCAGAGAAGTTCGGAGCATACGCTGAGAAAGAGCTAGTCTCACAGCACGGGACGCCCCGGCGGCCGCGCTCCTGAAGAGCGAGGGAAGGGGGCGCTGCAGGACGGGCGGCGTTCCGAGGGGAATGGCGCGGCGCGCCTCGTGCGGCCCCTCACGCCGGACACCGCTATTTCAAATAGTACTTCAGGGGATTCGGGTCGACCCTACACTCTTCGGCGATCCGCACCCATGCGATCCGGTTCTCATCCCGCAGCTTGTAGAGCCGCGGCACCAGCTTGTCGCGGAGCTCGATGGGTGTCAGGGGATTGATGAAGATGCTGGTGCCTCCTTCAAACCCTGCGGGGACATTCACGCGCCACTTAATCAGGACGTGCCAGGGCATCTTGTAGACGGCGTCGATCGGCGTATAGTACCATTCCTCGTTGCAGGAAATCTGCGGGCCCATAGCCGCATGGATGGCATGGACCAGGTTCGCAACACCGCGGATTTCATCGTCAGTGTGTTCGTACGGCCGCCCCGCCTGGGAGCGGGAGTACAGCTCGATGGTCGGGTACCGGTGGCCGATGCCTGCCACGGCGATGGCGTGGTCGTTTTCCGCGAAGATGAGGTTATGGTGCGCAGCGAAGTTGGCGCCGAACTCGTTGAAGACGTTGGCGTCATCCCGCACCATTTTGATCTGGTTCTGGATCGATGCTCCCCACTCATCGAGCGACACCAGCTGCTTGTGCAGGTGGTCGAACGACGCGCCGGCAGGACGCAGCCAGTTCTGGAAGACGCTGATGTAGCGGACATACCGGTTGCTCAGCGTGATGTCCTGGATCGCATCGACGGTGAACCGGAAGTAGTGGAAGTGCTCGTCGGTGGACATATCGCCCGAGTGGAACAGATCGGAGTCGTACTGGGCACCTTCGCGGAAATGCTTCTTGGCGATGACCAGCTCGTGCCCCCCGCCGAAGAAGGCGTCGGCGATCGCGAACTTTTCGTTCAGGGGCATCTTTTCGATCTGGTCCTCGGTCTTCCCCTCCTGGCGGAGCTTGTAGTGGACGATGTCGGTGATGTGTTTGAGGCCCGTGGGATTCGCGAGGTAGTCTTCGCGCCACCGCTGCCTGCCTGCCGTCATCTTGTAGGCATAGTTCTTGCGCCAGTAGTCGAGCGTGACGATTTCAAACATGTTGCCGGTCCGGCGGAACTGCGCCGTGGACTCGAAGTATCGGTCGGGCGGAAGCGCGTCGAGCCGTTCCCACCGGCCGTCGTTCCAGCGGACGAGCCGGGATTTTTCCGGCGGGGTTTCGAAATAGCGCGGAGGGCAGAAACTGCAGTAATCTTCGGGCTCGTGTACCTGCAGGGGACTCGCCGTGGGGGGCACCTCGTTGGCAATGGGCTTGCTTTTGCGACCGGGGACGGCCCACACCTCGGTGCCGGTGAAGGGGTTGACCTGCTTCACCGTCCCGTCGGGCATGATGTTGTAGAGATTCGAGGACTGCATGCTTCACCCTTGAGAGGTTAGCGCCCGGTGGCTGCCGCAAGGAGCCGGTCAACCATGTCCCGGCTGTTCCCCTCGGCATAAAAGCGGATCATCGGTTCTGTTCCCGAGGCGCGCACAAGCACCCAGCCGTCCTGCACGAAGAATTTGAACCCATCGGTGTCCTTCCTGCCGGTGACGCGGTACCCCGCGATGTCCTTGACTCCCTTCCGGTACGTCTTGATGATCGCTGCTTTTTCTTTCTCGGTCACATGCAGGTCGATGCGCCGGAACTCATGCTGGCCGAATTCGACCATGAGCTCCTGGACCAACGCGCCGAGCTTCCTGCCGCGGACGGCCATGATCTCGCAAAGCATCAATCCCAGGAAGATGCCGTCGCGTTCCGGGATGTGGGTCTTCACGCCGAGGCCGCCCGACTCCTCCCCACCCATCAGCACGTCGCGCTCGGTCATCATCCGGCAGATGTGCTTGAAGCCGATTGGGGTTTCGAGCAGGCGAAGCCCGTATTTCTCACACTGTTGGTCCACCATCTGCGTAACGGAGAACGACTTCACCACATCACCCCTCAGCCCTTTCTGCTCGACCAGGTATTTGAGGAGCAGCGAGAAGATGCGGTGCGAGTCCACGAAATTCCCCTCCTCGTCCACCGCGCCGATCCGGTCGGCGTCGCCGTCCGTGGCGATACCGATGTCGAACCCCTCCTCCTTGACCCGGCGCATCAGTTCCCCGAGGTTGTGGGCAAGTGGCTCGGGGTTCGTGCCGCCGAAGGAGGGGTTGAACGATTCATGGATCTGCTTCACCGCCGGCAGCGTTTCATCCAGCACTCCCTGACCGGAGCCGTACATGACGTCGTACATGATCCTGATCCCGGAGGAGCGAATGCGCTGGAGGTCGATCTTCCCGGCCAGATCGTCGAGATAGCGTTGTTTCATGCTGAAGGCGACGACCTTCCCCTTCTCCATCAGCTTTGCGAGCGGGACGCGGGAGGGAGGCAGGGTCTTGAGCTTGAGCACTTTGGCGAGCACTGCCTCCAGCTGCGCGATCATCTCGGGATGGGCGGGGCCGCCGAAGTCGCCCTTGATCTTGAAGCCGTTGTACTTCGGCGGGTTGTGGCTGGCAGTAATCACGACGCCGCCTGCCGCGTTTTCCATCTTCGTCAGCAGCGAGACCATCGGCGTGCTGACGATGCTGTCGGCGAGTTTCACCCTGATGCCGTTGTTGGCCAGAACCTCCGCCGTTTTCTCGGCGAATTCCCGCGACATGAACCGTGCGTCGTACCCGACGACGATCCCGTTCCGGATCTTCTTGTGGCCTTTGTAGTAGCGGGCGGTCGCGAGCGCAACGCGCTCAAGGTTCGCAAAGGTGAAGTCGTCGGCGATCACCGCCCTCCAGCCGTCCGTGCCGAACTTGATGATCGGAGTCATGCCTGTCCTTGTCGGTGTCATGCGGGGAATCGTCAGTGTTTCTTGAATGCAGCCAGGCCGGGATAGACCGCGCTGTCGCCCAGCTCCTCTTCGATCCGGATCAGCTGGTTGTACTTTGCGATGCGGTCGGTACGGCTTGCCGAGCCGGTCTTGATCTGACCGACGCTGGTCGCCACCGCGATGTCCGCGATCGTCGTGTCCTCGGTCTCGCCGGAGCGGTGGCTGATCACGCTGGTGTATCCGGCGCGCTTTGCCATCTCGATGGCATCGAGCGTCTCGGTCAGCGTGCCGATCTGGTTCACCTTGATCAGGATCGAATTGGCAACGCCGAGCTCGATGCCCTTCTGCAGGAACGTCGTGTTGGTGACGAACACGTCATCGCCCACCAACTGGATCCTCTTCCCCACCAATTCCGTCAGCTGTTTCCAGCCGTCCCAGTCGCTTTCCGCCATGCCGTCTTCGATGGAGATGATCGGGTACTGGTTCACCCACCGCTCATAGAACTGCGCCATCTGCGCGGGGGTCTTTGAAGACTTGTCCGATTTCGAGAACACGTACTTCCCGTCCTCGAAGAACTCGCTCGAGGCGGGATCGAGGGCGAGAAAGACATCCTTGCCGGGAGCGTAGTTCGCCTTGGCGATCGCTTCCAGGATGACTTCCACCGCCTCATCGTTTGATTTCAGGTTGGGGGCGAAGCCCCCCTCGTCGCCCACGGCGGTGTTGTACCCCTTCTTACTCAGGACCGATTTCAGTGCATGGAACACTTCGGCGCCCATGCGCAGCGCCTCCGCGAAGGTGGGGGCGTTCGCGGGCACGATCATGAACTCCTGCAGGTCGACGTTGTTGTCCGCGTGTTTCCCGCCGTTCAGGATGTTCATCATGGGAACGGGAAGGGTTTTGGCGTTGACGCCGCCGATATACCTATAGAGGGGGAGATGGAGCGATGTGGCGGCCGCTTTTGCAGAAGCCAGAGAGACGCCGAGGATGGCATTTGCGCCAAGTTTTGCCTTCGTCGGGGTGCCGTCGAGGCTGATCATCATCTCATCGATACCGGTCTGGTCGAGAGCATCGAACCCGGTCAGTTCCTCGGCGATGGTGGTGTTCACATTCTCGACCGCGTTCAGCACGCCCTTGCCGTTATAGCGCGCCTTGTCTCCGTCCCGGAGCTCCACAGCCTCGTTCTCACCCGTCGAGGCTCCGCTCGGGACTGCAGCGCGGCCCACAACGCCGTTGTCGAGGTGAACATCCACCTCGATGGTCGGATTGCCCCGGGAATCCAGGATTTCGCGGGCGATAACATCAACAATCGTCGTGTCCATGATATTCTCCAATCTGAGTCAGGGTGGGCCGGACGCCGCAGGAGGGGCCTTCCGGGTCAGGAAACGCATACCAAGAACAGAAGATACGACAATAGACGCCAGAAATGCAACGAAAGGGTGCGCATCGTCTCAAAAAAGCAATCCCCGCTCCACTGCGGCCTCGACCTCGTCCACAGAGAGCAGCTTCATGCATTCCATATACCCGTCTCCCGGACGCGGACAGAAGTCCAGATGGCACGGATGGCAGGGGACGTCTCTGCGCAGCGCCGTGTGGCCGAGCGCGGGATCATACGGGAACCAGATGTTCTCTTCCCCCGGTCCGAAAATGCCGACGGTGGGAACGCCGAGGGCAGCGGCGATGTGCATGGGCCCCGCATCGTTCGACACAAAGACGCTGCACCGGGAGATGGCGGCAGCAAGCGCCCGCAGCGGGACCAGAGGAAGCACATGCGGGGCGGAACCCGAAGCGTTCAGAAGCCGGCGGATGACATCGCTCTCTCCCGGACCCGCGGTGATGACCACGCGATACCCTGATCCGGCAAGGCGGTCCGCCAGATCCGCGAAGCGCTCGGCCGGCCAGCGTTTCGCAGGCCAGGTGGCGCCCGGATGGATGCCGATCAGTGGGGCGGTGCCTTCCGGCAGGAGGGCCTGGATCGATGCGCGTTCGTCGGCGGCAAGAAACAGCTCGGTCGCAGCCGCACTGGGGGAAATCCCGGCTGCAAGGAGGAACTGACCGTAGAACTCCACGGGAGTCTTCGGACGTCCGTCATCGCGCACCCGGAGGGTATAGAGCATTCCCCGCCCCCTGCGTTCAAGCCCGACGCGAACACGCGCGCCCGTTGCGTAGGTGAGCAGGGCACTGCGCGGGTTGTTGAACATATCGATCGCCAGGTCGAACCCTCGGCGTCGGAGCAGCCAGGCAACGCGCGCCTGTTCCAGCGCCGCAGGACGGCTAAAGTCATAGGGGATGATTTCATTGAGGTGAGGGTTCCCTTGAAGCAGCGAGACGGCATGGCGGTCGCCCAGATACGCGATCCGTGCTTCCGGACAGGCAGCGCGCACCGAGCGGATGACCGGCGTTGTGAGGACGATGTCGCCGACGAACCTGAGCCGTGAGAGGAGGATGCGCTGGTACTCTGCCATGATTACGGTGCTGCCTCCTGAGCGCTGATCTTCCATTCGCACCGTTCGATCCAGTCGTATGCACCGTGTTCGGCCGCCTCGCTGTCGTCATCGTTGAGGGAGAGCCAAAACCGGGTACGGGCACCGGCATAATCTCCAAGTTCGTATTCCGCAAGACCCAGGGAAACATGGCGCATTGATTCCAGGACCGGGTCCCCGTCTTCCATCGTGATCGGCGAGAGCAACGCGACGGTTTGTCTGTATGCGCCCACGCGGAGTGCGGCGCGCCCGCGGAGGTACTGGATGAGGGGACGATCCGGATGGGCCGACAGGAGCGAGTCCAGCATGCGAAGGCGCACGCTATCGGGGGCGGCGGAAAGGAAATACCGCCGGCAGGCATCCCGGAGCTCCCCGTCGGCCAGGGCGAGCAGGCGGACCCCTGCAGCCTCCGTCGAGGCGTCGGTGAGGTCCACGCTCCGCAGGCCATGGTAGAGCTCGAGGGCTCTCTGAGTGTCTCCCAGGGCCCAGTGCGCATCGCCGCTCAGGAGCGTCAGCGGAAGGTAGCGCGCCGGATGGGGATCTGATCCGACGGCGCGGCCGAGTATCGCAATCACAGAATCATATTCCCCCGCGCGAAGAGCCGCGGTCAGGAGCCCGGACAGGGCCTCGTAACTCTGTCCTTCTCCGTACGAGACGGCGAACAGGCTCTCCGCCGCAGCATAGTTCCCCGAGCCCAGAGCGCGGGCAGCGGCCTTGTTGCGTTCGCCGACAACGCGCGGGCAGGTTTTCCGGAAAATCGACGGCTGACGGAAGAACACTTCAGCAGAGGCAAGATCGGTTTCGTCGAGCTCGATATCGTCCAGGAAATCGTTCCATTCTCCGATCAGGACACCGAGCGGCCTGCCATAGTGTCGTTCATAATCTTCGGACCCGTAAACCAGCAGCAGCTTCCGGATTCCGTACCGGTCCAGCAGGAAGCGGCAGAACGATCCGGCCAGCACGTAGCTCACCTGCGAGGAGTGGGTCATGAATCCGGCCGGAGTCATCAGCGTTGCGATGTCGGGGGCGAGGTTGAGTTCCCGCATTGCCGCCGAGTACTGATGCAGGGTACGCACCCCCCAGTCCCAGTCCACAGCCATGGCGAGACCCTCGGTCAGGCCCATGCTGAAGCTTGTCCGGACCACCGGACGGCCGAATCTGGCCGCCAGGACATGGACCAGCTCATGCTTTAGGGTGGACATGAGGCTCTGTTTGGTGAGATGGACCTGCCGGCTCCACGGTTTCGCGATGTTGGTGTTCCCCGCGCCGATCAGGCGCAGCTTTGCCTCGGCCGACGGGTAGATGTACGATTCAACGGGCTCCGGCTCCTGGATCGCAAAGAGCCCTGCCACCTGATGGAGGCGGAACTCGTGTTCGTCGGCGATGCGGGTAAGCTCCGCCGGGGAATAGGCTCTGCGGGGATAGTAGATGACAAAATGGGCGGTCTTCACCATCCCGCCAAGCTGCTCTCTGATATATGACTCGGTTGTCTCGTAGCCAAGCTCGCAGCGGAACAGATAGAGCCCGGAGGCCAGCATCAGGCCGATGACGGCCAGACCTCGCTGGCCCGGGTGAATGAGGGCGCGAAGCAACGAACCCAGTTTCCTGACTGCAGGTTGATCCCGGTCCGTTGAACGGAGCAGGAGGACTCCCAGCCAGAGGGCCGACAGGGCCAGGGCCAGAGTCACCAGGCGGAATGAGAGGAGGACCGAAGTGATATGCATCCCTTCATCGTAGGTAAGCCCGGGGAAGTACCCATAGAAGAAGTTGAACGAGTAGATCGCGGGGGTACAATAGCCCAGGCCCAGGGCATAGCAGAACGAGGCCAGCATGGCGGCGAGGAAGAGCATGCGGGGATGACGGACGAGCACGGCACAGAAGAAGGCCAGTGAGGTGGAGAAGCAAACGCTCACAGCCGGGAGCAGGAGGAAGAACCCGACACCTTCCAGCGGCGAGCAATTGCGGACGAACAAGCCATTGGCAAGGAGGATGACCAGCGGCGGGATCAGGAGAAGGAGATTGACCGCATAGGCTCCCCCGACCGCCCGGTATGTCCCGGCGGCACTCTGGTGCGGGTCCAGCGCATGTTCTGTGTACACTCGCCTGATGCGTCCGATGGCCAGGAGTCCGGCCGCGGCCGACCCCGCGAGCGCAAACACGAACGACGACTCGTATCCCAGAGCGTTCACCAGCGGGAAGCGTGTGCACGCCAGAGCGAGGGCGGCATAGGCGGCGCAGATCAGGAGGGCATCACGGGCGCGGAGCAACGAGACGAGGGATCGGAGTCGGGCGATGGGCAGGTCTCAGAACTCCTCTCCGGCCACGCGTTCGATATCCGCCCCCAGCGCGCGGAGTTTCACTTCGATGGTTTCGTAGCCGCGGTCGATGTGGTAGACGCGAAGGACCTCGGTGGAACCTTCAGCGACCAGCCCGGCCTGGATCAGCGAAGCGGAGGCGCGGAGATCCGTGGACATGACTTTGGCCCCCGTGAGACCCGCAACGCCCCGTATGACCGCCGAGTTGTCCTTGATCTCGATGTCGGCCCCAAGGCGGATCAGTTCGGGAACGTGCTTGAACCGGTCAAAGTAGATGGTGTCGGTGACCACCGTAGTTCCCTTCGCCACTGCCATCAGCGCCGTCCACTGCGCCTGCATGTCGGTTGGGAAGCCCGGATAGATTGCCGCCGTGACGTCAATAGGACGCAGCTCCGGCGGGGCATGGAGCGTGACAGAAGATGCGCCGGTCTCCAGGCTGCACCCGGCATCTTCGAGTTTTGCAAGGAGGGCGGTGAGATGACCGGGGTCCACCCCCTCTACCGAGACGTTTCCGCCCGTCAGGGCTCCGGCGACAAGAAACGTTCCGGCCTCGATGCGGTCAGGGATGGTTATGGCATCGGCAGGATGCAGTTCATCGACGCCTTCAATCTCCAGTGTGCTGGTGCCTGCGCCGTTGATGCGAGCTCCCATACTGACCAGATAGCGCGCGAGAGATGTAATCTCTGGCTCGATCGCCGCGTTTTCGATGACGGTGGTGCCCTTCGCAAGCACTGCAGCCATCAGGACGTTCCCCGTCGCCCCGACGCTGGACACATCGAAGTGAATTCTTGCCCCATGCAATCGCCTGGCAGAGGCAAGAATGTATCCTCCCTTGAGCTCGATCGAGGCACCAAGTTTTTTGATTCCCTCGATATGCATGTCGACCGGGCGGGGGCCCCAGGCGCATCCTCCGGGAAGCGATACCCTTGCGTGCCCGTAGCGGGCCACCAGGGGCCCCAACACGTAGATTGATGCCCGCATTTTCTTGACGTGCTCATACGGGGCATCCTGATTGTGGACCCCCGTCGTGTCGATCGTCACCGTGTGGTTGTTGAAGGTGAGGTAGACCCCCATAGAAGCAAGGAGGCTTGCCATGGTCTTGACATCGCGGAGGGCAGGGGTATTGCTGAGTCGGCACACTCCGCGAGCCAGGAGAGAAGCCGGCATGAGCGCCAGTGAGGCATTCTTCGCCCCGCTCACCTCCACAGTGCCCGATAGCGGCCGCCCTCCGCGGATGATGAATTTGTCCACTGTTTCCTCTCTGCCAACTCGCTTTCCGGGCCGGAGCAGCTATGTCCGGATCGTCTGCAATCTCCACAAAACACGAAGGAAAGTCAATTTCCCAAACCTGGCATCGGAAGGAGCAGATTCAAGAAATACGCATCGCCCTTCCCGACTGCCGGGGTGCCGGTCTCAAGGAAAACGCTGCAAAGCGCATGAAGACGAAACATGACAACTTATATCTCATTTGGCATGCTAATTGAAGAGACCTACAGTGTATGCTGGGCATTTCACTCCTTTGCATCCCTCAGGCAGGAGGTCGATATGCAACTCACGATGAGCGGGGAGTATGCGATCCGGACGATGGTGCACCTTTCGAGGCTCCCTCCCGGCGCAATAGCGCAGATCTCCGACATCTCCAGAAGGTGGGGGATTCCCGAAACGTTTCTCCGGAAGATCGTCGCGAGGCTTTCCCATGGAGGTCTCGTGAAATCCCACCGGGGAGTGGGAGGGGGGATTTCCATAGCCCGGCCGCCGGAGCAGATCAGCCTTCTCGAGGTTCTCGATGAGATGGAAGGTCCCATGGCGCTCAACCGATGCCTGATCGAGCCGCTCTCCTGCTCGCGCACGAAGAGCTGCGTGGTACACGGTGTCTGGTGCGAGGCCCAGGACATGCTGCGCAACCTGCTCGCATCACGCTCATTCGCCGAACTGGCTGCCCGCAATGCGGCCCCTCCGAATCCGCAGGTTCCCGCAGGTGAGCAGGAGGAGCATGCTGATCCGGGTCCGTCTTCAGAATTCCCCGCCGCGGAAGGGCCCTGACCGGGCTTTCAGCGCCGCTCAGCCAGCCTTGCTTCTCCGTGAAGCGCGGGGTATATTAGTGTACAGTTTCCACACTCGCCTTAGCCTCGCAACGCCATGCCCACGACTCGCCCCACCGTCCACCGTTCTCCTCCGCAATCCGTCACCGGGGCGCCGCGGGGGAAAGCATTCATTGCCGTCGCGGGCAACATCGGGTCAGGAAAGTCTTCCCTCACCAGGCTTCTGTGCAAGCACTTCGGATGGACTCCGTTTTTCGAGTCCGTGGAGGACAATCCTTACCTGAGCGATTTCTACGCTGACATGAAGCGGTGGTCATTCCATCTTCAGGTGTACTTTCTCTCCAACCGGTTCCGGTCGCACAAGGCCATCGCCGAGGGTCCCGAGTCGGTGGTGCTGGACAGGGTGATTTACGAGGATGCGGAGATCTTTGCCCGGAACCTGTTCGAGATCGGGAAAATGGATCGCCGCGACTACGACAATTACCTCGCGCTGTACGGAGTGATGACCGAATACCTCCGTCCCCCCGATCTGCTGATCTATCTGCAGGCGAACGTGGACACGCTGGTCCGGCAGATTTCGCTGCGAGGACGGTCCTTTGAACAGGCGATCCCCCGGGAATACCTGGATCAGCTGAACCGGCACTACGAGTCGTGGATAACGCGGTATGCTCTCGGACCTCTTCTCGTGGTGCGGTCGGATGCGCTGGATTTCGTCAACAAGAACGACGACTTCCAGAACGTCGTGGAGATGGTCTGCGCGAAATTGAGGGCGCCTTCTCGAAGCGGTGCACAACGCCGCCGCCAGGCCGGGGCAAGAGCAGGTGGTTCGTCTGGAAGGGTTTGAACAGAGTGATGGATCGGAGCAGAGGAGAGTAAACGGAAGCGTTACCAACGTTAAGACCGGGAGGTCTCATATGAGGGGACCTCCCGGTCTCTTTTTTTTGCGCGGCTTCAAGAGGAATGTCACGCCCTCGCGTCTATATTGGAGCCTGCGGGGGTGGGAACGACCTGACCATGTCCGTTATACACCTGCGAAGAGATCTGCCCGGGTACGTTCAGAATCTGTGTCACCAGATCCTTCTCGCTCTCCATAACGCTCTTCAGCACCCGAAGCGTAATCTCCGGCTGTGCACTCTGCAACGGCTGGCTTGCTGCCGCCATCAACATGCCGTCATAGCTCATGCGGAGGACTCCTTTCAGACCCTTACAGCGCAAAGGCTATGCCGTGAATACGCGGAATAAGCACGGCGGGAGAGGCTTGCGCGTCACCCATGTATGCTCTTAGGGGGCAAGGAGCATTTTCAACGCCATCACCACCAGGAAGACGCCGAGCATTTTTTGCAGCGCCGGAATTCGGGACCTGGACCCCAGTGAAGCCCCGGCGATGAAACACGGGAGAGCGCCGAGGATCAGGGGAAGGGCGTGGAGAGGGTCGACGAATCCCACCACAGCCGGGGGGAGGAGGGGCTCATGAAGTCCGGCGTAGAGATAGCCAGCCGAGGCGGCAGCGGCGGTCATCAGGCTGACGACACCGGAAGTGTCAGAGGCCTTCTTGAGGGGAACGAGGAAATACGAATAGAGGAAGGGGAAAAACAGAACACCGCCACCGATCCCTCCCAGCGCCGAAACAGACCCTGTGAAGGCTCCTGCGGCGGCCATTCGGACCTCGATGAGCGGAGGATCAGGGCGGATTCCCGGTTTGCGCCGATTGGTGAACAGTTGAAAAGCTGCGAGGAGCACCAGGGCACCGAAGATGCGTTTGAGTGTCGATTCGGGCAGATCGCCAGCCGCAAGCGAGCCGGCTGCCGCCCCGAGCACCCCCGAGCATCCCATGATCAGAGCCGTCCGCCAGAGGACATGACCTTCCGTGCGAGAGCGGTACACCGATAACGCCGCACCGAAGACAACGACGAAGAGGCTGGTGCCGAATGCAAGATGTGTCGCGACAAGCGAGGTAACCCCCGCCGCTTTGTAGTACACCAGGAGGAGGGGAACAATAATGATCCCAGCACCAACACCGGAATATCCCGCCACAAGTCCTGCGGCACATCCTCCGAGCAGCAACAGCAGAAACGTGATCAGGTCCACAGGTTTCCTCTCGAGGAAGCATCGTACAAAAGCAGGGACCACGGGAGGCCGGACCGGCCGTGATGAAGGAACTCCACGGCCGACCGGAACTTTCAGCGAAAGGAATTCTTCGAAGGACCTATCCCTTTTCGCGAGATATGCAGAGATCAGCCCAGCCAGCCCGGCAATAGGGTCTGACCGTTGTGCCTGACCGATCAGTCTTCAAGCTTTTGCTGGTAGACTACCCTATCCCTCAAGAGAGCCACCCCCGCCGCGAGCTGAGGATCAACATGAAGCGATGCTTCGATCCGGCCCTTTTCTCCCCGGTACCGCGAGGCAAGCTCCTGATTCAGCTCAGCGGTGATATGATCGCCGTAGCGGTCAAATGCACGCTGTTTCTCCCTGGTGATCGCAGAGGCCATTACGTCAAGGTCCGCAAGGACATCCCTGCTGTAGTGGGATTGCTCGGCAAGTTTGCGCAGGTCTTTGACCTTCGCTTCGCTGTCCTCGGCGAAATCGAAACGCTCACCGGCCAGGAACGTCCGGAATTCATCCAGGATCCGCGCGTCGACCGAGGCAAACTGAGACGCCTTGTGGTCTTTCATGTAGACATTGGCAAACTTGAAGAAGAGCCCCCTCCGGACCAGCTCGCGGACCATCGGGCCTTCGTCCGTATCGTTCACCACGGAGTCCGGCGTAATGCCGCCCCGCTCGTACACCATCCTGCCATGCGTGGTCTTGAACTGGCGGCGCAGGCTGTCTGGGGTCACGGCAAAGATGCCGTTCTTGTCCCGGTGCTGGTAGTCTATCTCCTGGATGCACCGGCCGCTGGGCGTATAGTACCGTGCGGTGGTGATCTTCAACTGTGCACCGTAGCTTAACGGGAGTATCGTCTGCACGAGTCCTTTCCCGAACGTCCGGGTGCCCAGAACGACAGCGCGGTCCAGGTCCTGCAGGGCTCCCGCGACGATCTCGCTCGCACTCGCGCTACCCCGGTCTGTAAGCACAACGACCGGTACGGGTGGAACCACGGGCTCATCAGAGGAGAAGTACTTCCTTTCGTTCTCTGACCCCCTCCCCCGCGTGCTGACAACCAGGCTCCCCTTGGGGAGGAATTTCCCGGCAACTTCCACCGCCGCATCGAGCAAGCCTCCGGGATTTCCCCTGAGATCGAGCACCAGCCCCTTGAGCTCTCCCTTTACCTTGAACCCTTGCACTGCCTGCCGGACCTCCTCGCCTGCGCGCCGCGAGAACCGTTCCAGCTTCACATACCCGAAGCCCGGAGAGACATACTCGGCATAGGTCACGTTATGCAGCTGGATCTCCTCTCGCACGAGGGTGAAGTTCAGCGGCTGCTCCTGGCCTTCTCGATGAATCCCGACACGGACTTCCGTCCCAGGTTCTCCGCGGGTGAGGTTGCGAACGTCATCGGCTTTCTTGTTCGTCACCGGCACACCGTCCACTTCCAGGAGCACATCTCCCGGAACGATCCCCTGGCGCTGCGCCGAATAGCCATCCATGACATTGATGACTTTCAGGGCCCCGTCGCGCAGTCCGATCGTGACCCCGATGCCGCCGTACTTCCCATTCGTCAGCAGGTCTACTTCATCTCCCTCTTCCTTGGAGATATAGACCGTGTACGGATCCAGCGTGCCGAGCATCCCGTCGATGCCAGCCTCCATGAACTTTTCGGGATCCACCTCATCGACGTAGTTTGCCGCAATTTCCTTGTAGACACGGCCAAACAGGGTGATGCCGCGGTCGATTTTCAGGTAGAGATCGGTGTCCGTCATGGCCACAAACCCGCCCGTGGCCAGCATGACGCCGGCAAGTACGATGGGCAGGAGCCATCTCTTCACATGTGATCCCGTCATGGAGTGAGCTTCCTCTTTCGTTGATGAGTATCCCCTATACGCTCAATGTGTTTCCACACTTCCTGTTCGATAGCCTCGATAGAGCCGGTGCCGTCCACTGTGACTACCCGTCCGGGCTCGGCGGCGGCCAGTGCACAGTACCCCAGGCGCACTCTCTCGTAAAACGCCCGGCCTGCACTCTCCATTCTATCGAATGGTATTCCAGCCAGGTCTTTGCGGCGGGAGATCTCTTCGACAGGAATATCGACAATGATCGTCAGATCCGGCATGGTCCCGCCCGTGGCGGCCGCATTGACCGCCTGAATCATCCCAAGGTCGACCTGCCGTCCATAGCCCTGGTACGCGGTCGTTGAGTCACAATACCGGTCGCAGACGACAGTATCACCCCGCTGGAGAGCCGGGCGAATGACCTGTTGGACCACCTGGGCCCGGCTGGCAGAAAACAGAAGGAGCTCGGTGAGCTCCGCCATCTCAAGATTGGTCTTGTCGAGCAGGATTTCCCGGATCCGCTCTGAAATCCTGGTTCCCCCCGGTTCACGGAGGAAATGCACCAGATGAGGCATGCCTTCGACAATGACGAGCCGGCGAAGCTTCTCGACGGCCCTCTCTGCCTGGGTGGTTTTGCCGCTGAAGTCGAGCCCTTCAAAGGTGATGAACATATGCGAACGTAACGATTTTGGCCGGAGGAATCAACCAAGGGGTGTATGCGGGGTATTGCCCCGGCATGCGATTGCCCAGGCATGCGAAATGCCTCACCTTGATAGTTAAAAGCCTTTTGCCTAGATTCATCGAAATCTTCATCCCCATGCCTCGCCCATCCAAAACACATACCTCAGTATCTTCCTCCCTTACTCTTCAAGAACAACGGCGGCAGGATTCCCGTGCCGAGGATTCTCAGATTATCCAGCGGGCCCTTGCAGGTGATGAAACCGCTTACAAGAAGCTGATGAAGAAGTACCACGATGCGATATTCAATTTCATTTTCAAGATGGTACGAGACCGGGAGCAGGTGGAGGATCTGACCCAGGAAGCCTTCATTAAGGCGTTCAGTTCGCTCAGAAAGTTCAACGATGAGTTCGCTTTTTCAACATGGCTGTATAAGATTGCGACGAATAACAGTATCGACTACATCCGGAAGCGCAAGCTCCAGGTCTACTCGATAGACAAGCCTATCGACGCCAGGGACAGCGAATACGTTTTTGAGCTGCCGGACGAGGGGTACGAGGCCGACCAGGAGCTGATCAGCGATCAGCGGGCGGTCATGATCAGGGACGCGATCGGCAAACTCCCGCCCAAGTACCGAAAAGTCATCGAGTTACGCCATGTCGAAGAGAGGAGCTATGAGGAAATCGCCGAGATCCTCAAGCTTCCGATCGGCACCGTGAAGGCCCACATCTTTCGCGCCCGGGAACTGCTGTACAGGCAGCTCCGAGGGAGAATCAGGCACTATTGACAAGTATATATCGCAACCCTGCACCTTGTCCGTACGTACAATATCCAGAGGGAGTGTGATGAGATGGTACGGACACGGATCCAAGGCATTGCGCTACTGGCGCTGATCGTCATCATTTCCGTCCCGGCGGAATCGCAAGACTACAAGGAAATCGGCCGAACCACCGAAAAGGAGATGAAGGTGGTGCTGACTTCCACGTTCGGGTCCCTGCGTATTGCGCGTGGTGAATCGGGGAAGATGGTGACTGTCGAGAACTTGCGGGCCGATGAATCGGGGTTCAACATCGATTACGCCGTGCGCAACCGCGTGGGATACATGGACCTGTCGCTGGGCGAAGACCAGTCGGCCGGCGAAAACGGCGATAAACACACGGGTTTCAAATTCAGCGGCCTGAAAAGGGGGGAGTGGTCTCTCCATTTCAGCGATGCAGTTCCGATTTCCTTCGACATCCAAATGGGGGTCGGCCGCGGCGACCTGAACCTCTCGGGCCTCACGGTGAAGGACCTGAACCTCTCGACGGGAGCAAGTGACGTCTGCCTTGCGTTCGACCAGCCAAATGCCGCACCGGTGGAGAACATCAATATCGAGGCGGGCGTCAGCAAGTTCGAAGGCCGCAATCTGGGGAATGCAAACTTCAGGCATTTTCGTTTCCAGGGCGGGGTCGGCACCTGCACACTCGATTTCAGCGGGGAGCTTGAGCACGAAGTCGACGTCGATGTCCAGGTGGGGATGGGCGTCATGACAATCCTGGTGCCCCGGCAGGTTGGCGCCCGGGTGCTGTACCAGAAAAACTGGATCTCCAGAGTCGACTGTCCCGGTGATTTTTCCTCCGTGGGCGACACGGAGTACATCAGCGATAACTACAGCACGGCCCAGGGGAAGATGAACATCCGGGTGGATTCGGGCGTGGGAAGCGTCAAGGTCAAGCGGCCCGACTGACCCGGCGCGCCCTTCATTGAAGGATCGCAGAGGCTCCGTTTCAACGGAGCTTTTTTTTTGAGTCGGCCGTGACCGCGGGAGGGCACCTCGGCTGCTCATGCGTGAGGCAATGCAGGGTTCCCAGACCCCAGACGAGATCGACGGCATGAATGCCGATCACCTGACGGCCGGGAAACAGTTCCGAGAGAATCCCCAGGGCTTTGCGGTCGTACTGGTCGTTGAAGGTGGGCACCAGCACGGCGGCATTGGCAATGTAAAAGTTGGCATAGCTGGCAGGGAGCCGCCTGCCATCGAAAAGAAGTGGGGCAGGCATGGGGAGCGCGACCACCTCAGGACGCGACCCGTCCTCGAGGCGGGCGTCCTGCAGACGTTCCCTGTTCTCCGCGAGCGGGCGGAAGTTTTCATCATGAGGGTTCTCCTCCGTGCAGAGAACCAGTGTGGAGCGGTTGACAAACCTGCAGAGATCATCAACATGACCGTGCGTATCGTCGCCTGCTATTCCTTTTCCCAGCCATACCACGTTGGTGACACCCAGCCAATTCCGGAAAACCTCCTCCAGGTCCTGCCGCGTGAATCCCGGGTTTCGCACTTGGACAGACTGGTCAAGGAGGCACTCTTCCGTCGTGACGAGCGTTCCGCATCCGTTGCTGTCGATCGCTCCTCCTTCCAGCACAACGCGCCGCCCCCGGTGCTCCGGGTAGAAGACAGGAAGACCGAGTGCTTTTGCGACACGCTCATGGATGAGCACATCCCTCCTCCAGTCCGAATAGCGAGCCCAGGCGTTGAACAGAAAGCCGATGACCGCGGTGCCGGAGGTTCCTTCTCTGCAGCATACAATCATCGGACCGGAGTCGCGGGTCCACCCCCGGTCGACCGGAAGGCGAAAGAACTCCACCCGTCCCGAGTCGACGCCGATCCTGGCCAGCACCCTGCAGGCAGACTTCTGCCTGGGAGCATCGTTCACGAGGATGCGCACAGATTCGCCGGGAACCAGATGCCGGACAATCTCTCCGTAGACCCAGGGGATCGTCGTGAATTTTCCCGGCCAGTCATCACTGTTTGACGGCCAACCCAGCCAGGTGGCTCCGTGCGGCTCCCATTCTGCGGCGAGGCGGAAGCCGGGGGCTGCCGGCACGTTGTTCATCGGGAACTCCCTGGATCGGCATCGATGTAGCGCTGCACGATGGGGCCGTACGCGTCGATGCGGCGGTCGCGCAGGAATGGCCAGTTCCTTCTCACGTCCTCCATGTGTGCAAGGTCCACCTCGCCGGTGAGAATTTCCTCGCCCTCCGGGGAGCCCTCCTCGAGAATCACTCCCTGCGGATCGCAGAGGAACGATCCTCCCCAGAACTCGATTCCGGGTCCTCCTTCGACAGGCAGCTCGATTCCCACCCGGTTGACGGCGGCCACGTAGATGCCGTTTGCGATGGCATGACCCCGCTGAACCGTACGCCAGGCATCGTGTTGAGTCTCCCCGTAACGGGCCTTTTCCTGCGGGTGCCAGCCGATTGCGGTCGGATAGAGCAGGATTGCCGCCCCCTGGAGCGCGGTGAGCCTCGCCCCCTCCGGATACCACTGATCCCAGCAGATGAGGGTCCCGATCTTTCCTGCGCTCGTGTCAAACGTCCTGAAGCCGAGGTCACCGGGAGTAAAGTAGAACTTCTCGTAGTAGGACGGATCGTCCGGGATGTGCATCTTGCGATAGATGCCGACGATCTCCCCTGTCAGATCAATCACTGCAAGGCTGTTGTGGTACACACCCGGTCCGCGGCGTTCAAAAACGGGGACCACGACGATCACCTTCTTTTCCCGGGCCACACGGCTGAAGGTGTCTGTGGAGGGACCAGGAAGCGATTCCGCCAGGTCGAACATCCGGACGTCTTCCCTCTGACAGAAATACTGAGAGCGGAAGAGCTCCGGAAGACAGACGACTTCGGCGCCACGGCGCGCCGCCTCCTCCACCATCTCGGCCGCATGGTGGAGATTGTGGCCGGGGTCCGGGGTGACGGCCATTTGCACAAGACCAACGGTGAATCTGGGGGACACGGCGGACATCTCCTGGCAAGAGGATCTGGACAAGGGAGCGGACGGCTGCAGACGTGCCCTTCAGGATGCATCGATTCAACGCGCAGCATCACATCGAGCCGGGGACTTTCCCGTAACATACGCTGAATGACAGGCTCTTGCAAGCGCTCGCCTTGACAATCGATTTGATTTCCGGTATGTTCCCCCATCATCTTCCTGGTTGACGTGATGGCAAGCGCCTCTGCCGACTCTCCCCCTGTCCGTGTCGCGTATTCCGCCTACGGTCTCCTGCTTGCAGGGACCGCGCTCTGGTGCGCGGCAATCATGGCCGCCCCCCTCTTTTCCACTCTCGACGGAGGCTATGCAGAGGCGGCGGGTTTGCTCTACTCGTTTTTTCATCCGATCTGTCACCAGCTTGACAGCCATTCGCTGCATATCGGAGGCGCCAAGCTGGGTGTCTGCACCCGGTGTTTTTCCGTCTACTCCGGCTTCCTGCTCGGCCTGCTTGTCTATCCGGCAGTGCGGCCGCTGCGGGCTACGCTGCTCCCTCACCGGTTTCTCCTCATCGGCGCCGCAGTCCCGATGGTGCTCGATGTAGGTCTCTCTCTGCTGGGCCTTCCCGCCGGCACGCAGGTTTCCAGAATGCTCACCGGATCCGTCTTCGGACTGACCGCTCCGTTCTTTCTTGTGCCGGCTGTCATCGAAGGATGCGCACAGCTTCTTGCTTCCCCCCCACTCATCACCAACCGTTCCCATCCACATGAAGGGATCTCCGATGCAACAGAAACCTAGCATAGTGCTTCCTGCTCTCTATGGCGGCATCATCATCGCCGCGATCTCCGCCATTCCAGGCCTGAATTTGTTGAACTGCCTTTGCTGCGCAGGCGTGCTGCTTGGCGGGGCTCTGAGCGTTTTCTTCTACAAAAAGGATCTGAAGCCGGAGCATGCCCCTCTTGAGAGCGGGACGGCGATTCAGCTCGGCGCCCTCGCCGGAGTCTTCGGGGCTATCATAGGCACAGCGATCACAGCGGCTATCATGGCGGCATTCGGCAATGTGAGCAGGCACGTCATTGCCTCGTTCCTTGAGGGATTTCGCGACCAGATGCCCTCTGAAGCCTTCGATCAGGCGATCAGAAGCCTGGAGAACGGCGGGCTGACCATCGTGACCCTAGTGATCTCTCTGGTGATCGACACTCTGTTCGGTCTCCTTGGCGGATTAATCGGCTTTGCCATTTGGAAGCCAAAGCCGGGCGCTGCCACACCCCCACCCCAGGTACCCCCTCCCCCGGTTATCCAGGGCTGATTACACCCGGGCAACCTGATATTCGATTCATGTGACCTGACTCTTATGACAGAAGGGCCGTCCCTTAACCGGGGCGGCCCTTCTCAGTTTTGGTTCCGAATGATCAGTTGTCCTTAGCCCCCTGTGCGATCCAGTCTTTAATGGTCTGGATTGCGGCGGCATCGAGGTAAGGTCCTCCTTCGGGCATCCTCACGCCGAACGGAGGATTCGGCGAGATTTTCCGAACAATATTGCTGGAGTCGGGTTTCCCGGGAATGATGGCCGGACCATGCAAACCGCCTGCAAGCAATCCCGTCACGCTTCCGAGTATCAGCCCGGAGGTGCCGCCATGACATCCGGTGCACCCCGCATTGTCGCAAATGGGAAGAACATCTTTCCTGAACGACACCGTTGCGCCCGCAGGAGGAAGGGGCGGCGGGGGGCTCCCCGCCGGCTCACTCCCCATGTCCTTGCAGGACGGCACGAAGAGCACAAGCGCAAGAACCAGGATCGGGGGCCAGAGAATCTTCATTCGAATCACCGCAGAAGTCCATTCCCCCTATGGTTGAGCCCTCACACCCTTCCCCGACGCCGTGCCGCCGTCCGGAGGATTACTTTAACAGCAGCATCTTTTTCGAGGTTATCTGTCCCGTACCGAGTGCCAGCCGGTAGAAATAGACTCCTGAAGCAAGTGACCGGGCATCGAACGTGGTCTGGTAGGAGCCTGCCGCACGGGACTCGTTGACGAGCGTCGCCACCTCCTGCCCGAGCAGGTTGTAGACTTTGAGCGTCACGTGAGTGGCCGTACTCAGGGAGAACCTGATGGCCGTGCTCGGGTTGAAGGGGTTCGGATAGTTCTGCTCAAGCCGGAATGCAGCCGGGGCCGCGCCGGGAAGCTCCTGCACCGATGTTACGGTACCAGGCTGCCAGAGGATCTGTCCCCTGATTTCACCGCCGGGATGGGGCGCGGTGTGTGCATTGAAGTACAGATTCCCCTTCACCATCAACGCAATCACGGAATCCGGGAACCCGGTCCATCTGACGGTGGTGGTGCTGTCGACGAACGAGATAGCGTGGACAACGGGTCCGGGCACGCCGGCCGGTCCCGCATGGAAATGCGCCGCCGTCAGGGCGTCGCTCAACCCCGCAATAGTGATCTGGGAGTAGATAAGGAGAGCGTTGCTGTCGAGAACCGCGAACCCGCTCCCCATGCCGCCCAACGCCGTCGGCGGCGTTTCCTGTCCAGCATCGGCTCCAATGGTGAAAACAGGAGCCGTCTCCGGAAAGAGCTGGCCGCGAATCTCCCCGCCCGGGAATTTCCTGCTGTGCACGTTGAGGTAGACATTCCCCTGAAGCAGCCGTGCCACAATACTGTCCGGGAGTCCGGTCCACGTGTCGCTCGCCGTGTTACCAACCGGGGCAAGCGGCTTGACTACTGGTCCACCGACACCGGGGGCTCCTACATGGAAATGGGATGCGGTATAGGTGCTTTCGAGCTGAGCGAATGTGAAGCGATAGGTCAGGGAAGATCCGTCGGGGCTCAGGATAGCGTACCCGGACCCCATTGCCGGTGTGGTGACAGGTGGAGTTTCCTGGGATCCGTCAACCCCAATTGTGAAGCGCTGCCCGGTGACGGAGAGGAGCTGTCCGCGGATCTCGCCTCCGGGATGCGTTTTCGTATGAACATTGTAATAGAGGTTGCCCCTCGATGTGACCGCATAGATGCTGTCGGGGAAGGTCCAGGTGCCGGACACGGTGCTGTCCGATACCGGCACGGGGTGAACAACAGAACCGCCCACCCCTGCGGGGCCAACGTGGAAATGTGAGGCGGTTACTGTATCGCTCAATCCCGCAAACGTTACACGAAAGACCAGCGTGTTGGCGGAGTCGCCTCTGAAATACGCGAAACCGGTCCCTGTTGCACCGGTTTGCACTGACGGTGTTTCCTGTGCTCCGTCCATTGCGAAGGTGAAGCCCATGCCGGAAGCCGGTATGAGCTGCCCCCGGATTTCACCTCCGGCGTGTTTGATGCTGTGGACATTCAGGTACATCTCTCCTTTAAGAAGGCGCTCGATAAGGCTGTCAGGAATGTCAGTCCAGGTGCCACTGCTGGAGTTCCCAACGAGCGTGATGGCATGCGCCACCGGTCCGCCCACTCCGGCCGGTCCCGTGTGAAAATGCGCTGCCGTTACCGTGGTGTCAAGCCTGGCAAACGTCAGCCGGTAGGTCAGCGTCTTCATGTCGGAGCTCAGGAGAGCCCAGGCCGTCGCATGGCCACTGGTTGTCACAGCGGGGGTTTCCTGCGAGCCGTCCAGGGAAGCCGTGAAGAGAATCTGGCTCCTCGCCTGGGGAAGAAAGAGCCAGAGCGACAGGCCCGCAGTGAGCAGCAGTAAGCGTTTGGTCATAGCCACCTCCAGAAGAGTTGGTGAATGGATAACCCGGCCGGCCCCATCCCCCATGTTCGGGGGACCTGAGGCGTCCAGGGAGCGAAAGTCACCGGCTCCAGAGGAGCGACACAAACATGCGACGGGGGGTGTCGAAACACCCAACGCATTAACACACTGACCCTCCGTGAAGTTGCAGGGAAATGGGCGAACCCGCACGTCCTGTTGGAGACTGGGTCCCGAGCCAGGGGGGGACGGCCGGGAGGTGGGGGTACGGTCGAGGTTCGAGCGCCCCCTTGTTGAATGGGGAGGTCGGCCAACTGCGCCGGTGAGCTCGCCTCTACACACACAGCGGGGAACCAACCTTTTGTGAGGGGGAGCTGCCCTCGAGGAGAAGGTCAAGCCATCGGTTGGTGATCTTTTCCATGACACTGTTTGCTCTCAGCCGCGCGTTCAGGTTGGCAAAATCCACCTCGTCCATCACCTGGTCCTGGTTTACGCAGCTGAACACGAATTCTTCCTTTCCTGTGACGGGATCGACGTGACGCTGAAGACACTGCGCGCAGATCGCTTTCATCATGCACTGCATTGGGGAATTGACCGACACGATGCCGGTGTGCTCTGCGCGCAGGAACGGTTTCAGCACCTCGTGCCGGGCCTTCGTCACTGCGGCCATCATGCGGTCCGATCCGATGGCAATGATGCGCGCGGCTTCATCGAGCGGGATCGTCACCGGGCCGAGTTCCCCTTGAGCGTACGCCAGCATGGCCTGGATGATCGTTCCGGTACACGACCGGTCCTGCGGGCGCCGGGCCGGGATGGGCTCGCCGGCATCCACGCTATACACCACAACATCGGCAGCACCTTCGATCCATTCCTGCTTGAAAAAGTCTTCTTCTCTCCTGTATCCCGCAAAGTACAGGACGCGTCCCCCCTTCTCCCGGATGGCTCTTCCGATGGAAAAGAGGACGGCATTGCCCAGGCCGCCGCCCAGGACGATCACGGTTTCGTGCTCCTTGATGAGCGTGGGAGTCCCCGTGGGCCCCATCACCACAACCCGCTGACCCGGCTTGAGCATTGAACAGATCCGGGAGCTCGCGCCCACTTCGAGGACGATCATGCCGATGAGACCTTCATTCCGCTCGACCCAGGCGCCGGTTAGTGCCACTCCCTCCATGGTGACAAGCGTGTTTCCGAGCCGTGGACTGTCGGCCTCGTAGTTCTGCAGGCGGTAAAACTGTCCCGGGTGGAACTCCCGCGCAGCCTTGGGAGCGCGGACGATCACCTCCGTGATCGTCCGTGTCAGGCGGTTGACGCGAACCACACGCCCGACCAGATCCCCGGCAAGTCGACGGGTGAATGACAGCCATTCAGCCCCGGCGCCTTTCTCAAGGCGTAGGAGAGCTTCTTTGCGCCGCGGGGCAAGCGCTTCCACAACCACCGGGTATCCCCGCTTGGCGGAGGCCATGGCCTTCACGACGTTCCCGGCATATTCGGGGTGATTGTCGCCGTAAAACGTCACGAACCGGCCCTCCCGCGCATACGACGTGAAGAAGGAGGCATGGCTCCCGTTGCCGGGAACGGGGACACCATCAACCAGAGTATTGGCTGCAAAGAACTCATCCTCGTCGTCGAGCGCGAAGGTGCCAGGATGCTCCCGTTCGTACATGATGTTCGGTGCTGTGCCGGCCGCTATGATGACCGTGCGGGCGGGCACACAATGTGTGCGCCCGGTTCCCCTCCACGATCCTTCGCGGAGTTCCGTTTCCTCAAACCGCATCTCCCTGACCGCCCCGAACTGGTCGGGGAGTGCCTCCAGCGGGTTCATCCGCTCAACAAAGGCAATTCCCTCTTCCAGCCCCTTGATAATCTCTTCATGATTCACACGGTAGGCGGGAGAATCAAGCATGGCCTTCCTGTAGCAGATGCGGACGCCGCCCCACTCGCGGACCAAGGGGATGAAATTGGGCAGCTCGCCGGCCTCCGCCGCGCGCTGCCTCTCGCGTGCGCAGGCCCCTGCGTGGTCAAGGAACTCCTTCAGGATGGCGGACTCCTCCGGATCGAACATAGCCTCCAAAGAATCCCGGCCGTAGTGCTCCACCAGCCGGTCGTACCGGTGGCTCACCTTCTCCACCTGGACGGGGTAGTAGGCCATCAGCTCGGTGGCGGCATCTATTGCCGTCAGCCCGCCACCGATCACGACTGCAGGAAGCCGGATCTGCAGATTCGCCATCGAGTCTTTCTTTCCCGCACCCGTAAGCTGGAGCGCCATCAGGAAGTCGCTTGCCTTCCGGATGCCGCGAATCAAATTGTTCTTCATCCTGACGAAGGTTGGTTTTCCGGCACCGGCCGCTATGCAGATATGGTCAAACCCATAGGTCCACGCATCCTCGGCGCTCAGTGTGCCTCCGAACCGGACTCCGTCGAACAGCTGAAAACGTTCGCGCCGCATCAGGTTCAGGTGAAGGACCGTGAGAAAGTTTTTGTCCCACCGGACCGTGATACCGTATTCGGATACGCCGCCGAACCCGGCGAGGGGACGCTCGCTCAGCGGCTTTACGAGTGCCTGGAAATCGCGTACCGGTGTCCACTCTCCGCTGCCGCTGCCGGTGAGTTCAGGAGGAAGTGGTTCGATTTTGAGGCCATCGATCGCCACGACACCGAAGCCCTCGTTCAGGAAGTAATGCGCGAGTGTGTATCCGGCAGGCCCGAGCCCCACGATGAGGACCTTGAGCCCGTTGTACGGCAGCGCGTGGGGGCGGCGGATGTTCAGCGGATTCCATCGGGTGAGCAGTGAATAGATCTCGAACCCCCACGGCAGGGCGAGGACATCGGTGAGGATGCGCGTTTCCACCTGAGGAATATTGACCGGATCCTGCTTTTGAAAGATGCAGGATTTCATGCAGTCGTTGCATATCCGGTGGCCGGTGCCCGGAACCATGGGATTGTCGATCATGATCAGGGCCAGGGCGCCGAGAGTATCGCCCTGACCCTTCAACGCATGTGATTCGGAGATCCGCTGCCCCAACGGACAACCTTTCAGGACAATGCCGAGGGGATTCTTCCTGTACCCGCCTTCGGCACGGAGCCCTTTCGAACATGAATCCTTGTCTCGCTCATGGCAAAGGATGCAGTAATCCACCTCGCTCATGACGCTGCGGGCGTCGAACCGGCAATCGGTGAGGTCGAATCCATCGCGTCGGCGGTAGCGGTCCGCAGGGCCGACGCGGAATTCCGGAGTTCCCGGATCGGGCGATTCCACATCGACAAGATGCGCGGAGTCCACAGGCCGCGGGGTCTGGAACATGGCCCACCGCGCGGCTCCGCAGGCGGACAGGACCGCAAGCCAATGCTCAAACACCGTGATCATTGCCGTGAGAAACAGCCGCAACGAGAGTTCGCCGGTGGAGGCGGGCACAATGTCACGGACTTCATCCGTCTCTCTGAGACGAGCTGCTAGGGCGGCCAAGACATTGCACGAAGCTGGCGGCAGGCCTACCTTCGCGTAGGCCTCATGTTCAAGCAGCGCCAAAATGCCTGACGCGGCTTCAAGCTCGGGATCGTCGTGGGGGATGTTCGGGATTGCGCGGAGGATGGTGACAGCCTTGCGGCCCGTCCCGTTCAGGTCGAAGGAGGCTGCCCTCTCTGGAGGGAATTTCTTCAGGACTCTCCTGACGAAGAATTCTTTCTTGCAGCGAAAGATCACTTCCTCCTGTCTGGCCTTGCGCCTCGCCGTTTCGGTTTCGCCGCTGATCGGGAAGAGACCGGCAAGGAAAATACTGAGGCGGCCGGCCATCTGCACAAGAATCTCAGAAATTTCCGGTTCCGGGAGGTTTCTCCCTCCCGTCGTCCGGTAGGACTCAAAACGTCGAAATAGCTCTGGATCTGCCAGTTTTGCGTCTTCATGGAAGGCATCCGTGAGCCGGGGGAGGAATTCCGGATCATGCAGCTGCCTGTAAGAAAACCCGTGGAGGGAAAGAAAGGAGGACTCCATTGACAGTTCCCGTGGAAACTCGTATGTTAAGTTATTACCGGATTTTCCGGCAATTCCAACACAGCGAAGCCGTAGTTTGAAACACTGGAGGCGGCTTCAAGATTCAATCGTATCAATTCAATCCCCCTTCTAGTTCCATCGGGCATTCCCTGATTATCACTTTCTGGAGGCGTGACCACCATGCCTGTTCACACCGACGGAACAACATATTCGATCGGAGAGGCGGCCGATGTGCTCGGGGTATCAATACCGACGCTGCGGCTTTACGAGCATCAGGGATTGATCATTCCCCTGCGGAGAGAGTCAGGGCACAGGCGCTATGCAAGCGATGAGCTTGAGAGGGTGCGCCGAATCCGGGAGGCCGTGCATGCGCGGCGGTTCACGCTCGACTCCCTCCGTGACATGTTCGCCCGCTTTTCCCATTCCAATCCTCATGATTGTAATTCTTCCGACGCGGATCAACTCCCATGCTGGATGCATCCCGCCCATACGTTGCTGGAGCGGAGCAACCGGTGCCGTGCCTGCGAAGTGTACACGAGTGTGATCGAGGAACTGGACAAAGCGTAACGCCTTCTCCACGCCGGGGGGTGGGAGCAGACCCGCACGGACGGCAGTTCGTTCCGGTCTGCGGCTTGGCCCGTTGCGTAGGAGGGCGTATGCTTCCGCGCGTGCGGACCCCTCTCCGCGGGATTGGGCGGCGGCAACATCATCGCCCACAATCGAGAAACCCCGCCCGTTGCCGTCATGAGCACAACTGTCTCTCTTATTCTGGGCGCCCTCATGCTGTTGCTCGGGCGCAAGCTCTTCTGGCTTTTTGTGGGAGCCCTCGGGTTCCTGGCCGGCATGTCGCTGGCCCAGAACTTCCTCGGCGGGCATTCTGAGAACTTCATTCTCATCGCTGGCATCGCGCTGGGTCTCCTCGGCATTGTGCTGGCGATCTTCCTGCAAAAGGTCGCTATTGGAGCGGCCGGTTTTTTCGCCGGGGGATATATTGTGATGAACGCGGCGGCGGCGATTGCGGGAACATCGGGCACTACCGGATGGATCCTGTTCGCGGCCGGCGGCATTGCGGGGGCACTGTTGCTGAGCCTGTTGTTCGACTGGGCGCTGATCGTCTTCTCCTCACTCGTCGGCGCCATTCTGATCAGCCAATCCCTCCATCTCCACAACACGCCGCTTCTTGTCTTTGTCCTTGCCCTCGCGGGAGTCCTGGTTCAGGCCCGTTTCCGTCGGAGCCCGAAGAGCCGGAAGGCCGAAGAGAGCTGACTGCTGTGCAAACCCCTCCTGAGGGGCTCTGTCTGCTCAACACGGCCGCCTGGGGTGGTGCATGCCGGTGCCGGCATAAAGGAGCAGTTCCTGCGTTCACTGTAAACCGGCTCGACCCCACTTCCCTCCAGTCTGGCCTTCCCCTGCAACGGCGACTGGTCATCTCTCCTCGCAGAGCAGCGGGACAAGACGGGGAAGGGCTCGTTCACTACGGCCCGATCGTACCGGAGTGAAGCGTTCCGACGTCGACAGCGGCTGGCATAGGACCGGGATTTTGCCGGTGCGGGACCCTCTGCAGGGGAGCTCCGATTCTCTTTGATTTTGTCAGCTCATTTCCCTAAGATTTCTTCTCACATCCGTCGCAGATCATGCAGATTGAGTTTCATGGAGCGGCGCGCACAGTGACCGGCTCCATGCACCTGGTGCAGACCGGAAACCGCAGAGTTCTCCTGGAGTGCGGCCTCTACCAGGGGAGGCGCGAAGAGGCACGCCGGATCAACTCTGAGTTCCCGTTTGACGCCGGCAGCATCGACGCTGTCATCCTCTCCCATGCACACCTCGACCATTCGGGGAACGTGCCCGGGCTGGTTCGCAAGGGATACCGGGGTCCCGTCTTTTGCACACGGGCCACCCGCGATCTTCTCACGGTGATGCTGCGCGACAGCGCGCATATTCAGGAGCGCGACGTTGAGTTCGTGAACAAGAAGCACCGGCGCAAGGGCCTCCCTCCCGTCGTCCCTCTGTACACCAGGGAGGACGTGGAGGAGACTCTGCCTCTTCTGCGGGGCATCGAGTATGCCACGCCGTTCGAGGTCACCGATGGAGTCCGGTGCCGGTACGAAGATGCGGGGCACATTCTTGGGTCCGCCGTACTCATGCTCACGCTGGAGGAGAGCGGAGCCGCCGTGAACCTGGCTTTCACGGGCGATCTCGGGAGGCCCGGTCTGCCCATTCTGCGCGATCCTGTGTTCATCGGCAATGATGCGGACTACCTGATCACCGAGAGCACATACGGAGGGCGATATCACGCCCCCGTACAGGAGATGGAGACTCAGCTGCTCGAGCCGATTCTGCGGGCAACGAAGCGGCGGGGGAAGATTGTCATCCCGGGGTTTGCGGTGGGCCGCACGCAGGATATCGTCTACACGCTGCACAAGCTAAGTGTGGCAGGCAGGATCCCATACCTGCCGGTCTTTGTCGACAGTCCGCTCTCGGTCAACGTCACTGACGTCTTCCGGCGGCATCCCGAATGTTTCGACCGTGAGACCCTTGCCATCCTTCACGCGCCGAGCGACAACGATCCCTTCGGCTTTCAGCGGTTGACCTATATCCGGGATGTTGAGCATTCGAAGGAGCTGAACGACCGTCCCGGACCATTTGTCATCATCGCCGCCTCCGGAATGTGTGACAACGGCCGCGTGGTTCATCATCTTGCAAACACCATCGAGGATCCGCGGAATATGGTCATCATTGCGGGGTACCAGGCCGACAACACACTTGGCAAGAAGCTGGTCCTCCGTCAGCCGGTGGTGAATGTGTTCGGGGAACCCCATGAATTGAAGGCAGAGGTGGTCGTCCTCAACTCCTTCAGCGGCCATGCTGACAGGAATGAATTGCTCGCCTACATCGACGGATTCGACCGGAAGCGCATGAAATCGGTCTTCGTGGTCCATGGCGATCCGGATCAATCCGGGAAGCTTGCCGCCGGGCTGCAAGAGACCGGCTTCAGCAATGTTGTCATTCCCTCGCGGGGAGACCGCGTTCCGCTCTGTTGAGGTGTACATGCGATGGCGCTCCCTCTCTCTGCCGGCACTGGCCGTTGTTACTGTTCTGCGCTGCCACGGGCAGGAGCCGATGCGCCCGGAGGCGTATCCCGCTCCCGCCGATTCACTCCCCCCCCGCAATACCGCCGTCATTGTCATGGACAGGAATTTGAATACCTTTACCTGGAGCGGGCGCGCGCTCGTCGACACCACCCTGGCCGGGATCCGGACCAAGGCCCGCGAGCAGTACAACGCCACGGTAGTCCAGCTCGAATCCGATCCGACACGCAAACTCCAGAGCAACCAGCAGCAGGCGATGATCGAGGCTGCGGTCCCGCTCGGGGGCGGCCTGGCGGCCTCCATGCAGTGGAACTCGTTCGTCTTCACCGACAGCCGCGGCGTAGGCTTGAGCACGGCGTCGATGCACACGCTGCTCGGCGGCCTGGAATATTCCCCGTATCCCTTCGTCACGCTTGCTCCGCTGGCCGGCTACCGCTGGGACAACCAGTCTGGCCAGCGGGACAGGGGCCCCGCCTACCAGCTGGGCGCGACACTGCGCACGACCGATTTCGACGGGTACCTGGTGAATGCCGGGGCACAGTACCACGAGGACCGGTTGGCTCCACGGCGGCTGGAGAACCATTTTCTCCGGGCCGGCGTTCAGAAAGCGTTCACATCTCTCACGCGCGACAGTATCGAGATCGGCTTCTACCGGCTTCGCCGCGAGTTTTACGCTCCTGACACGAGCATCGAAAGCCGGCAAGAGAACATCTTTCAGCTGGCAAATTTGCTGACCTATGCCGTCGATCCTTCGGTGGAGACTTCGTTCTTTTTCAGCGTGAGCACCCGCTCACTCGACAAAATTCTTTTGTACGAGACGGACGCGAGGCCCATCGGAGCGTTCAACACCAATGTCAACGAATTCCGGCTGGATACCTACCTGGAGGGCGGCTGGCGGTCCGCTGACGGCAGGTCCGATGCGAGGCTCCGGTTCGGCTACAGTGAACGGAACGAATTGCACGCACTTCTGCCTACACCCGGCCAGACGTCGGGACCCCTCGTTTCCGAGCGGAGCGGGGAGGAGGAATCGAAGAACAACCTTGCCCGGCGGACCATGCTTGCGGGATGGCTCAACGTTCCTTTTTCCTCATCTGACGGTTTGACGGTTTCGGCAAATGCGAGCATCCTCCGGTACGACACGCCGAGCGAGCTGAACCGCGAGGACCGCGATGAGCTGTTGATTGCCACTTCCATTGGGACGACGCATCACATCTCCCCCGTGCTGGATGTGGGATTGACCCTGGATGGGACCCTGAGCCACCTTGTCTATCTGCTTTCCGATCGGAGCGCCAACAACAGCATAAACCGTGTCCTGCGACTTTCCCCTCGGACCCTCTACCGCCCCGCACCCTTCCTGGCGATGATGAACGCCTTCGAGGTGCTCGCGAGTTACACCGTGTATGATTTCGAGCAGGAAGCCTCGGGTGTGAAGAGCTTTTCCTACCGGCAGTTCGGATGGGTGGATTCGACAAGCATCGAGCTGACCCACCGGGTGGGGGTCGATTTCTTTTCCTACGTGAAACTCTACGAACGCGGCCAGCTCACATGGTCGGATTTCACGGAGAAAGTCGAGAACTCTTACGTCGACCGGAACTTCATGGTCCAAGCCCGCTTTGCGCCCTGGCGGGATCTGCTCTTCGCCCTGGGCCTGCGATTCTTCAGCCAGTCACGCTATACCTACGGGCCCGAAGGGAAAACACCTGATTCCTATACCCGGAGCGTGGGACCGACCTGCACGGTCTTCTGGAGCCCCGGTCCACACAGCCGGCTTGACCTCCATGGCTGGTACGAAAATCGCCGCCAGAGTGACGGAAGCCTGCGGGGACTGACAACAATGACCCTTACCCTCTTCCTGAATTTCTGATAGGGCTCATCGTGGGAATCTCGCAATCCGTATTCCGCCTCACGCTCACCAGCAATGCAAGGAGCATCGCCCGTGTGGAGACATTTCTGAAGAAGATCGGCAAGTCGGTGCGGCTTGATGAGATCCAGTTTCACAAGCTGATGGTCTCACTGACGGAGGCGGTGAACAACGCAATCGTCCATGGAAACAAGTCCGACCCATCGAAAAAAGTGATCCTCTGCTGCGAGGTGCTCCCGGGGTGGCTCCTGATCATGGTCACCGACGAGGGAGGCGGATTCAATCCGGGGAGGGTGAAGAATCCACTGACCAAGAAGAACCTGATGAAAGAAAGCGGCCGCGGCATCTTCCTCATGCGGACGCTGATGGACAGGGTGGAATTTGCTCCGGGGAAGGACGGAACGGAAGTACGGCTCTGGCTGAATCTGGGAAAAAACTGAGGTCACCCGCAGGCATGGGCGCAGGTCCAGGGGTTTCTCGCATAAGCGTCTGTCAGTTGGTCGCCTGCGCCGCCGAGAGAAGGCGATCGATCCCATTCGCAAGCGTGGAGGACGGCTCGACGATCCGGGCGAAGAGGGGCGGAGAGACGGAGAGCCAGAGGTAATAGCCGAACGCGATCGGTCCTGTCAACTCGGCGCGCTGTGTCTTGAAGAGAAGGGAACTGCCGTCCAGGACGGCGTTGAAATAGGTGCTCTCGTCGAAGAGCTCACCGACCACGTTGGAGACCGTGTCGGCCTGGCCGGCAGTCCAGATGCCGTTCACCCCAAGGGACAGTGCAGCGATCAGATTCCATTGTGCAGAGGGCGAAGACGAGGGCGCGTACCGGAGGTTCAACGCCGCCACAAGCCCGTACTGCCAGAGGTCTCCACTCTTTGACACGTAGAAGTAGAGGGTGTCGAGACGGAGGGGTGCTCCGGGAATTGCTATGCTGTCGAGCATGACCGTCACCCCCCCGAAGCCTTGCACCGCCGTCCCCGTCTGCAGCACTCGCCGGATGCTGAGGCTGCGCGTAGCGGGAAGGCGGAAACCATCCTGGTCGAGCGACCAGGTATCGAACGTGAACGAGTCCCCCGTATGCCACTGAAGGCGGTCAGGCGCGGAGGGAGCCGGCTGCACCGGTCCCCTCTCGCGGCATCCCCACACCACACCTGCAAGCACTGCCAGAGCCACCGCCGAGGCCATTGACCGGACGGCGCGGACATGTGCCCTCCGCTCTGTACACTGGCTCACCTTTCGCCCCCTCTTGCAGCCGCACCAGGTCATTCCGGCGGCCCGGGCCAGATTCATAGCCTGAGTTTCGCTATGGACTGCTTCACATCGTTTGCGCTCTTCTGCAAAGCAGCCTGCTCCTCCGGCGCCAGGGTGATCTGCACGATCTCCTCCACACCCTTCCTGCCTAGTTTCACGGGGACTCCGGCAACCGTGTCGGTCAACCCGTATTCGCCCTGAAGGTAGACCGCACACGGGAGGATGCGCATCTTGTTTCTCACAATGGACTCCAGCATCACAACCGTAGAGGACGAAGGCGCATAATACGCGCTGCCGGTCTTCAGGTAGTTGACAATTTCGATCCCGCCGTCCCGGGTGCGCTGCACCAGGCGGTCGATCACTTCTTTCTTCAGGAGCTCCGTGATCGGGATCCCTGCCACGGTGGAGTAGCGAGGCAGGGGGACCATGGAATCGCCGTGGCCTCCGAGCACGAACGCGTTCACGTCCTCCACCGACACCTTAAGCTCCATCGCGATGAACGAACGGAATCTCGCCGAATCAAGCACCCCGGCCATGCCGATGACCCGCCTGCGGTCAAAGCCGCTCACCTTCAACGCCACGTAGGCCATCACGTCGAGGGGATTGGAGACCACGATGATCACGGCATCCGGGGATGCAGCCACGCTCGCAGCCGTGCAGCTCTTCACTATCCCGCTGTTGGTGGTCATGAGGTCATCGCGGCTCATCCCCGGTTTGCGGGCGATGCCGGCGGTGATCACGATGATGTCGGACCCCGCAGTCGCCTCATAGCCGTTGGAACCGACGACCCTCACATCGGTTTTTTCCACCGGAGTTGACTCAGCCATGTCGAGGGCTTTCCCCTGCGGGACGCCTTCGATCACATCGACAAGTACGACCTCGTTTGCCAGCTGTTTGTCGACGATGCGCTGCGCGGTGGTGGCGCCGACGTTGCCGGCCCCGATAACGGTGATTTTCATGGTGAGCCTCCCCGATGCTGGTTGTTGGTCTCGGATACCCGGAGCGGGCGTCAAAAAAAAGTCCCGCCCGCATAAGGCGGGACGGGACGTTCAATGTTCAGGCACGCGGGAGAGACCGGCCCCTTTGCGCCGCACCGGCCGTCTTACGCCTTTGGGAGGACGCTGACGACCTTTCTGCTCTTGCTGTATTTCTTGAAGTGCACAACGCCGCCGGCGGTGGCAAACAGGGTGTCATCTCCGCCGATGCCGACGTTTCTTCCGGGTTCAAAGCGCGTGCCGCGCTGGCGGACGATGATGCTGCCTGCGGTCACCGTTTCGCCCCCGAACCGCTTGACGCCAAGACGCTGCGCATTGCTGTCGCGGCCGTTGCGCGAGCTTCCAACACCTTTCTTATGGGCCATGACCGACCTTCCTACACTGCAATGTTGGTAATCTGCACCCGGGTGTACGCCTGGCGGTGTCCCCGCTTCACACGATACCCCTTGCGGCGCTTCTTCTTAAAGACGATGACCTTATCGCCCTTCACCTGGCCAAGCACAGTAGCCTCGACCGCGGCCCCACTAACCGTCGGGTGGCCCACGGTCACCCCCTCGTCTCCCTCAAGCAGAAGGATGCGGTCGAATTTGACGGTCGCTCCGGTTTTCTCCTTGAGTGTCGGGACAAGAATGCTGTCGTTCTGCGACACCTTGAACTGTCTGCCGGCGATTTCCACGACTGCATACATCGCGCTAGCCCTTTTCACAGGAATGGATACGTATCTCAGGTGGATCACAATGATAAGCAAAACCCGGGAAAAAGTCAACGGCAAGGGGTCGTTCTCACCGAGGGAAGTCTCCTCGCCTGCCAGGGGGCAAACCCGGCCCTTGGTCGATTGTGTTCAATGCGGAGACGCTCTCCCGGCGGAACCGTGAGGGCTCATCATAGCAGCGGGTGAGGGGCGGAGCCTGGGAGGCTGCCGTCGGGGGAGGGTAGAATCCGCACTGCGGCCAGCGCTCTCATCCCGTTCAGGATCACGGCAAGTGCAGCCCCGTCATCTGCAAGGAGGGCCATCCAGAGAGTGGCAAACCCAGAAACGCTGAGCAGCAGGAAGACGCATTTCACTGCAAGCGCAAAGGCGATGTTCTGCCGGATGATCCGGACCGTCATCCGGCTGTGCCGTATGAGCGGTGGCAGCGCCTCGAGGCGATCGGCCATGAGTACGATATCGGCGGATTCCAGCGCTGCGTCGGCCCCGCTGGCCCCCATGGCAATCCCGACCGAGGAGGCCGCCAGCGCCGGGGTATCATTGATCCCGTCACCCACCATTGCCACAGTTCCGAACCTGCGGCGGAGGGTGCGGATGGCTTCCACCTTGTCGGCGGGAAGCATCTCTCCGCTCTGGTCATCAAGGCCGAGCTCAGATCCCAGGCGGTCCACCGCTTCCCCGCTGTCTCCCGAGAGCATCACCAGGTGTCCGATGCCGCAGGCTCGTAATTGACGGAGGACTCCGGCTCCTCCCCGGCGGGGGTTGTCTCTCAACCCCAGGACCCCGAGAGCCTCCCCTTCGCGTCCCAAGAGGATCGCAACCTTCCCTTCGGCTTCCAGACGCCTGACGCTCTGTGCCGCATCGGGCGAGTCGAACCCATGCTCTATCGACAGCAGCCGGTTACCCAGGAAGTACATTTTACCGCCGACCGCCGCCCTTACTCCCCGCCCCGGGAGCGCTGTGAACTCCTCCACGGGGACTGCGTGATGATCGATGCCTGCGGCCTCGGCCTCACGCACCACAGCCGAGGCAAGCGGATGTTCCGACATGTGTTCGATAGATGCGAACACCTGGAGGAGCTTTTCGGCGGGGACACTGTTCAACGGCACGATGTCGGTAACGCGCAGCAGTCCCTCGGTCAGGGTTCCGGTCTTGTCAAAGGCTATCGCGCGCAGGTCCGCCAGGATCTCCAGGAATCGCCCACCCTTGATCAGGATTCCCGAGCGCGCGGCCGAGGTCAGGGCGCTGACGATGGTGACCGGTGTAGAGATCACCAGCGCACACGGGCAGGCGATGACCAGCATGACTAGGGCCCGGTACAACCAGGCAGAAAACGGCTGGCCCAGCAGCAGCGGAGGAACCGCGGCAATGAGAACGGCGCCTCCCAGGACGGCCCATGTATACACGCCTGCGAACCGTTCGATCGAAGTCTGCACCGGGGCCCGCTGATGTTGTGCCTCCTCGATGAGATGAATGATATGAGCAAGGCGTGTCTCTTCGAATCCCCTGGACACCCTCACGGTGAGAGCGCCGAGGTTGTTCAGGCACCCCGCAAACACCTCCATGCCGGGCCGTTTCTCCACCGGCGCCGCCTCGCCCGTCAACATGGCCTCTGACACCGTCGAGACCCCGTCGGTCACGACTCCGTCGATCGGAATGCGCATGCCGGGTCGGATCAGAACCTTCTCGCCCGGATGCACGTCTGCGGCCGGAACGGTCAGTTCACCGGTCCCTCGCAGGACGACGGCCTCTTCGGGAGACAGATGCATCAGGGATTCGACCGCACGGCGCGTGCGTGCCGTGCTGTACGACTCGAGCATCAGCGAAACCGAAAAGAGAACGATGACCGCTGCCCCCTCTTCCCATTTCCCGACGGCCAGGGCACCGATGACGGCAACGGTCATCAGCACATTGATGTCGAGTGCGCCCCGAAACGCCGCCCGGCAGGCCCTGACCAGCACCTCCCACCCGCCGATGAGGATCGCAGATGCCAGCAGGGCGCGTCCTCCGGAAACCGACCCGCTGTCCAGCAGCAGTCCGCCGGCTACCGCCACGGCGGCGGCGGCCCCCGTGAGGATCGCCCGCCCGTGCCGCTGCAGGAATGGCTCCCGGGGCATCCGTCTCTGGCGTTCCCTCAGACCAAAGCCCGCCGCACGGACACTGGCAGAGACGCTATCGTGCGGTACCTGCCCCCGGACCCGGAGTTCGCAGGTGACGGGGCTGTAGCTGTATCTTTCGGGACCGATTCCGGCATCGAGCTGCCTGCGCAGCAGCGCCTCTTCAGTCGCACAGCAGACTCCGGAGACAAGATATGTCGTCACCTCAGATGACCGTGTCATAGTTCATCAGGCGCCGTGGGGGGCGTCTTACCCTTCCGAGACGTGCCTCATTCCCAGTGCAATGAGCTGTTCGATATGGTTATCGTCGAGCATGTAATAGGTCTTCTTCCCTTCCTTCCGGTACCGCACCAGCCGCATCGTCTTCATGATGCGGAGTTGATGCGAAACTGCAGATTCGGACATGGCGGCAACGGCGGCGAGATCGCTCACACACAGTTCATGGTGCGAGAGGGCGAGGCAGATCTTGAGGCGTGTCGGATCGCCGAGGACTTTAAACGTCTCGCTCAGGCCGCGCAGCGTGGCGTCGCCATGGATCGCCTTCCGGGCCTCGAGCGCTTCATGACGGTCCACAAAGACCGCCGGGGCACCGACACTGTTTTTCATTATCTCTTATGTTCAGTTGAACAACTATTCAATTATTAAAAGATAGGACTTTTTCTCCACGGAGTCAACCCCCGTTCGCCGCCGGGCGCGTCCTCCACCCTCCCGAGGCGTTCAGCATCCCGTGGAGTCCGCAGAACTTCCGCGCCGCGCGGCAGGGGGCTCCTTCAGCCCCGGGGCGTTCCCTCCCGAGACAGCGACTTCTCCAGTCCCTCTGTACACACCGCAACTCCCCGTCGTTTGACCTCCTCGAAACGGTCCCAGCTTGCATCGGATACCGCCATGCGGGGATGCCAGCAATGGTACTGGACCGCGAGGTTCCGCAGGGATTTGCCAGTCACGCCGATCAGGGAAAGCCTGTATTGGACATCCGAATCCTCGCCGCACCCGGGACCATCGTACTGCTCGTCAAACCCGTTTATCGCGACAAGGTCCTTTTTCGCCGCCGAGAAATTACTCCCCAGCATGCCGCGGACTCTGCGCAACAGGATCTTCCTCAGGAACCGGCTCGGGATCCTGATGCCGTCTTCCACCCGCAGCGAACGGCCCAGCAGACCGTCAACCCACTCCTGTGCTCCGTACCGTTCAAAGGCTCCGCGCCGAACATTCTCCACCGTCAGGCCGCGGGTCCACCGCTCGCTCGTCTCCACCCGCCGGCCGAGCAGCACTTTGCGGTCCTCCCGCTCGTTCCAGTGGTCCAGCATGAAGTGCCTCGACGGAAGGCAATCACCGTCGATGAACACCATCCAGTCTCCCCGTGCCGACCGGATGGCGTTGTTCAGCATCGTGTTCTTCCGCCACCCCCGGTCCTCATGCCAGAGATGGACGAAGTGATAGTCATAGCGGTGCCTTGCCTCATCGACGACGTCCCGGACTGCCGGACCGGATCCGTCGTCGGCGACGATCACTTCAAACTCCGTGAACGATTGCCTGCCCAGCGCGGCAAGAACGAGCCGGAGGACTTCAGGTTTGTTGTAGACGGCAACAGCAAGCGAGAGCCGGGGATCATTCATCAGGCAGGACCGGGAGGAGTAGCGGAAAGGATCCGGGACTTGCGCGGCGAGGCATGGGGTTTCGCATGGGCCGACACGGATCTCCCGGCTGCGCTGCTTTGCACGATACGCTCACTGCCAGACCCCGGGGATCGTGCTCCTGCACCGGGGACAGGAGCTTCCCTCCATACGGTTGCTTATCACGGAAAAGCCGCGCCGCTCGATGAGCAGTTCACCGCATGACGGACAGTAGGTATGTTCGGCTTTCCCGAGCGGCAGATTACCCGCGTAGACAAAGTGCAGTCCGGCTTCACGGCCGATCTCCACAGCACGTAGCAGCGTCTGCGCAGGCGTCGGATCGGGGTCCGTCATAGTATAGTCCGGATGAAAAGCCGTGACATGCCACGGGATCTCCCTGGAGACCGACGCCAGGAACTCCGCGATCTCCTTCAACTCCTCGCTGGAATCGTTGAACCCCGGAACGACCAGCGTGACGACCTCCACCCAGACCCCGAGAGCCTTCAACAGGGTGATCGTGTCGAGCACGTTATCGAGTTTCCCGCCTAGCTGCTGGTAGTTCTTCTGGCGGAAACTCTTGAGGTCGATCTTGTAGAAATCGATGTGTGGCCGGATGTACCGGATCACTTCGGGTGTGCCGTTGCCGTTTGAAACGTACGAGCACCTGATCCCATGACTCCTCGCCAGGCGGAAGATCTCCACGGACCATTCGCTGGTGATGAGAGGCTCATTGTAGGTGCTGGTAATGACCGGCGTCCGGTTCTTCAGTGCAAGGTTGACGATCTCCCTGGCCGTCCTCGGCTCCGGTTCCGTCCCCGCAGCAGGATTGCGGATCGCCTGCGAAGTGAGCCAGTTCTGGCAGTAGCCGCACCGGTAGTCACAGCCCAGCATGCCGAAGCTGAGAGTCCTGCTTCCTGGCAGCACGTGAAAGAAGGGTTTCTTTTCTATGGGGTCCACGGCGAGAGCAGCCACGTACCCGTGAGGTACTCTCAGTATCCCCTGGTCGTTGAACCTGACGCGGCAGATGCCGTCGCGTCCGGGCGCGATCTTGCAGCGATGCCCGCAAGCGAGGCAGCGGATCCAGCCGCGGTCCATGGGTTCGTACAGCTCCCCCTCGGAGGTGTGTGCCGCCAGGATGTCGTGGAGTACCGTTGATGCCATTGAAGGTGTTGCCGCCTCTTCCATGCTCCCCCCTCCCTGTGCCCTTTTCTCCATCAAAAGTACAGACAAGGGTGGGGATTGTCAATCGTTCGAGACTCCTGGCCATGGGACCCGGTCAGGGACGCCGAAACCTCTTTCATCCTGAGACGTACCAATGAGTACTCGTCATCACGCACGTGAACCCATGCTCAAATTCCTGATCTGGCTTATCCTGCTGGTTTTTTGCTGGCCGCTTGCCCTCCTGGCCCTGGTGCTGTATCCCATACTCTGGCTGCTCTTGCTGCCTTTCAGGCTGCTCGGATTTGCGGTCGAAGGGGGCCTGGCCTTCATCAAGGCGTTGTTTTTGCTCCCTGCCAGGGTACTCGGCGGCGGACCCGGAAGGCACCTCTGAGGCCTGCCGGGAACCCGCGCATTCGTCCGCCTTCATGGGTCGTGGCTGCACTTACTTCTTCCTGGTCCTGGGAACGCGGGCAAGCTTTTTCAAATCTGCCGGCATGGGAAACAGACGGTCGAGCGAGGTGACCCGGACATGCCCGTCAACGGTCGTGAGGATGACCTCCATCGTAGGAGAGAACTCCGACAGCACCTGGCGGCAGGCCCCGCACGGCGTCAGCAGTTCATCGTCGTCGGAGGCAATCGCGATGGAGCGGAAGCGCGTCTTCCCGGCATGAACTGCCTGGAAGACGGCATTGCGCTCCGCACAAATGGTGAGCGAGTATGAACTGTTTTCGACATTGGAGCCGTCGAACACATCGCCTTCCTTGGTGAGCAGCGCCGCCCCGACGCGGAAATTCGAATAGGGGGCGTAGGCGCGGCGCTTGGCCAACATTGCGCGCTGCACCAGTTCCTCACGCTCTTTCCTGGTGGTCTTCACGTTGTGCTTTCCTCTTGTGGAGCGAAGGGTCTTGGAGAACAGCGGGACCGTGCAGGACTTACTTCCTCGCGGAAGGGAGGCCTCGTTCTCGTTCCCTTCCGGATTGCTGCACTCCGGCCGGAAGCGGCATCAATCTACCCAGGGAGCGGAAGAATTGCAATGCCGCGCTGTGAAAGAGGAACCTGTGTGAGGAAACGCGTGGCCGCGGGCCGGGACGTGCGGGGAAGATGATGACGATGCAAGAATCGACCTCGGCTTCGCGGTCCGGCTCTCTCCCTGACCGAGTGAACGATCGGCCTCCGGACCGGTGTTTCAAGGATAGACTCTCACTGTCCATACCCCGCGTCCGGCACTATGACCCGTTCTCCCGAACCACAGCTTCTGGAATCCGATCTCCATCCCGACCCGATTGTCCAATTCAAGCATTGGCTTGAGGAAGCCGTCCGCGCCAACGTCTCCCTGCCGCATGCTATGGCTCTTGCCACCGCGACCGGCAGCGGAGTCCCCTCCGCGCGCATCGTCCTGATGAAGTATTGTGATGAGCGGGGCGTTACCTTCGTGACCAACTATGGCAGCCGGAAGGGGAGCGAGCTCGAAGAGAATCCGCGCGCGGCGCTGGTTTTTCACTGGGCCGAAATGGGAAGGCAGGTACGGATGGAAGGACCGGTCGAGAAGGTCGGCGGTGCGGAATCTGACGCCCTCTTCTCCGCGCGGCCGCGCGACAACCAACTCAGCTCCGCCGCCTCCCCCCAGAGCGAAGAGAGCGTTCTGGAAGAACTCGATCTCCGTTACGAGGAGGCCCGGCGCCGCTATCAGGGCATCGCGGTCCCCCGTCCCCCTCAATGGGGTGGATACCGGGTAAGGCTCGAGCGGGTCGAGTTCTGGCAGCACCGGTTTGCCCGAATGAACGACAGGATCGAATATGTGAAGATCGAGCAGGAGTGGCTGAAAAGGCGGCTGGCACCCTAATGGCGATGTCTTGCCCGAGGTGCGCGCCAGCCGGCAGCCCGCGAGCTCTCATCCGCGCGGCAGCAATGCCAGCATATCCCCGACGGCCCTCCGCATCCCCACAAGCACCGCGCGCGCGATGACTGCATGGCCGATGCTGACTTCCTCAATTTCCGCAATAGTGCTGAACGGGATGATATTGATGTAGTTCAGCCCGTGTCCGGCGTTCACCGTCATTCCGAGCTCCCGAGCGTAGCGGGCCGCGCCGCGGACGACTTCGAGCAATTCGGCACGCCCGGCGTCGGTACGCGCGTTCGCGTATTCTCCGGTGTGGATCTCCACAGTATCGGCTTCCACGTCACGCGCCGCGGCGATCTGCTCACGGACGGGATCGAGGAACAGGCTGACACGTATGTCATGCCGATGGAGCTCGCCGATCACGTCCCGGAGGTGGTGACGGTTGCCGCGGACGTCCAGACCTCCTTCCGTGGTCAGCTCCTGGCGCTTCTCGGGAACGAGGGTCGCCAGATCCGGAAGCGTCTCGATCGCAATCTTCACGATCTCCTCAGTCGCGGCCATTTCCATGTCGAGCTTCGTCTTTACGGTTTCGCGGAGGAGCCGCAGGTCCCGGTCGTTGATATGTCTCCGGTCCTCGCGCAGATGACAGACGATCCCGCGAGCGCCTGCAAGCTCGGCCAGATGTGCAGCGGTGACCGGATCGGGATCAACGCCGCCCCGGGCTTCGCGAAGGGTGGCGATATGGTCGATGTTGATCGTGAGGTTCATGGCGGTTCAGGCAAAGAGGAGACATGCGGAGAGTCTGCTACAATCGTTTTCTCACCACATACTGCAGTTTCTCGGGTTTCTTCGACACAACCTGCACGCCCGACAGGGAATCGACCTCGGCCTCGACCGTCCCGGTGGAATCGGCGAGGACATTGCGGTAATTCACGCTCACGCGAAAATCACCCACCCCCAGGTTTGCCAGCTGTTTGATCCCGCCCCGGACAACAATGTCGATCTTGGGCGGGATGAGGATCAGCTCCCGGCTGGGCGCCACCGCGATGGCCTCCACGGGGAGGCCGCTCAGGGTCTTTTCTGCAAACGGCTCCACGGTCATCCGTATATGGACGCGGGAGGCAGAGAGCGACAATCTGTAGGTGAGGCTGGAAGCAAGGGGGATGTCCTCCTCAACGCTGCTCCTGATGTTCTCAAATGAGGTGTGGTCGGTGTTCCAGGCGTCCATGGAGCGCAGCAGCGCCTCGGCGCCAGTCACCGTGACACTCTCGGGTGTCACCATCGTCGGACCCACCTGTCCGTATCCCTCCTTGAAGGAGGCCTGGCAGTCCAGGGACACTGGGACGGTTTTCCTCCCACGGCGGTCCAACTCAACGTTGACGACTTCCGGCGTCATTTCGACGAGCTGAATGCCGGGGCGTGCCGACACACGTTCCGCAACATCGGTCCGTGTGATGGACTGTCTGCCTCCCTGCAGCGCCTGCGCAGGAAAGTCGAGTTTCAGGTTGGACGCCCAGAGCAGCGAAGCGAGCTGCCATCCGGAGCCCCGCAGCTTGAGGTCCAGCGAAGGGGGAACGGGAGTGCGGATTGCCCGGCCCTCGGGGATCGCATCGATCTCGAGCGGCACTGTCACGGAGACCTGGTATTGGTCACTCATGACAACGGAGAACCAGACGAGGATGCCGAAGACGACGGAGGCAAGGATGATATGAATCCCGCGCGGGGGCACGTGGTTTCAGAATGAATGCAACAAGCAACGTTTCAGGGGACGGGCCTTTTCCTATGCAGCCGTGACGGGGGAGCGCCTTCGCAGCCGTGCCCTCACCCGCGGGTCAAGCCACAGGCCGGCGAGCACGCAGAGACCTGCCGCAACCCAGCCGGCATTCGTCAGCAGATACCCGAGACGATACATCGGGGGATCAAACGTCATGGTGACCTCATGTGTTCCGGCCGGGACGAGAACAGACCGGAGGACGGAGTTGGTCCTGTAAATTTCGGTCTCCCTGCCGTCCACTGACGCCTTCCACCCTGCCGGATAGTACACCTCGCTCACGACAAGCAGTGCCGGGTGAGGCGTGCTGGCGCTGATGACGATCTTGCGCGACTGGAACAGCGTTACGGACGCCGAGGCGCTGTCGTGACCGCTCACAACAGGAGCAGCGGCCGGCGATTGCACCACGGCAAGATGGGCAGGATTGAAGCCGGAGGAGTTCAGCAGGGCGAAGACTTCATGGTCGCTGTGTGCCACGACAGTGCTGTCGACGAACCAGGCACGGGGCAAAGCCGATGGGTTGCGGTAGGTCAACATCTTGCGATCACGGTCGACATTCACCAGGTCGAACATTCCTTCAGGAAGGCGGCCGGGAACCACGACGAAGACCGCATTCAGCATATTCATCACGTTTCTGTTGTAGGGGAACGACGGATCGGTCTCCGAGAGCATGCAGGAATCGAGCATGGTCTGGTAGATCTTCAGCTTGGCCGGACTGTACCCGCCCACGGACTGGATGCCGTGGTATGCAAAGGTGTTGTCTCCCCAGGGGGATTCTGAAAAGAGGGGAAGGGGCAGGATCCGGAAGAGGCCGGGCTGCTGCTTGAGAAAAGCGACCGTGGCGTCGGGGCGAAAGCTCTCCTCCAGAGCCTGACGCGGCTGCGGGTTGATAAGGCGGCTATCGATGGCGGCGAGATCGACCAGCACGAGCCCTACCATCACGGTTCCGAAGAGTGCAGGGCCGAGAGAGCGCCGGAGGTACCACGCCGCCACGCCGGCTGACGCAGCAGTGAGCGCCAGGAATTTTACGAAATCCTTCCAGAAGATGTCGAACCGCTGTTGCTTGAAGAAGGCGATCGCCTGCTGCGCCTGCGCGCCGTACTGCTGGCGGAACATCGCCGGTTCGGAGTCCTTGAGGAAGAGGAAGCTCGACAGGAAATCCCGGACGGGATCCTTGAGCATGAACGCCAGCAGGAGGCATGCGCCCGAGGCGGCGGCCACGATCATCAACATCCGGGCCAGGGGACCGCTTTCTTTGGGCTTATGATACAGTTCTTCCAGCGCACCATAGCCGATCGCCGCGAGGATCCCGAGTGTGAAGGGCAGCAGGTGGAGAATCATCGACGGCGCCCGGAACTTATTGAAAAACGGAAGAACAGCGAACATCAGGTCGTAGAGGAGGGGAAAATTGCGCCCCAGCGAGATCAGGATGAGCAGGACGGTGGTTGCCGCCATGAAGATGGCCAGGGCCGTCCGCCGGTACACCAGCGCCAGGACTGTCAACATGATCGGGAGAAGCCCCACATACACATAGGCGTCGGTCCACGGCTCCATGTGTCCCCAGTAGAAGTTTTGTGTCCCTCCCCCGATGCCGTAGAATCCCGGAACAAGCAGGGCGATGGAATCCCAGAGGCTCCAGGACCAGTTAGTGGCGTAGTCGTACGCCAGGCCGCCCGTGGATCCCGCCGTCCCGCCGCCTCTCATGGAATACTGGGCGTATTCATAGACCGAGAGGTAAATGTAGGCGGATATGCAGAGGCCGACGAGCAGGGCGCCGGCAAGAAGTGCCGTCCTGGTGGGAATGAGCTTTCTGTGGTCCCTGTAGTCCAGCACGATCTGGTACAGGAGGTAGAACCCGACCACGATGAACACATAGTAGACGATCTGCATGTGATTCGTGAGCAACAGCGTCCCAACACCCGCGCAGAGCAGGCCGAACGAGAGCAGGTCCCGCCGCTGAAACAACATATGTGTGAGGAGAACGGTAAGCGGAAGGTAGCTCAGCGCCATCAGTTTCGACCCGTGCCCGCCCCCCGCGAGGCCAATAGCGTAGGGGCTCAGCATGAACGTCAGCGCGGCTATGAGCGAGGCAACGTGGCCGAAGGTCCAGACGCGGGCCAGAAGAAACATGAACATGCCGGCCAGAAAGTAGAAGACGACCATCCATGTCCAGGTACCGTTCAGATAGAAGAGGTTGAGGACCGACGTGACCACGGTCTGAAGGTAGTTGACATCGTGGGGGATGTAGGCCACATTGCCGAATGTCGGCATGCCACTGAAAAAGAAGGGCATCCAGAGGACGTCAACACCTTCCGCTTGCCGAATCATCTCACCAGCATGGGCATAGCTTGCCGCGGCCGAGGTATCGCCCTGCGAGGCGAATGCCGCGTTGCCGAAGATGATGCCGCGAAACACGAACAGGGTGATCACGTAGAGCAGGGCCACGCAGAGAAGATCCTGCGTCAGAGGGGAGAACTTCCCGAACGGGGATTGCGAAGAAACGACGGCTCGCGATGAAGAGCTCTTGGCTTTTGCCATGGAGATTGCTTCCCGATCATTCGAACAAGGCGAGACAGCGTTCGGCGAATCGTTCCCGGCTGAAGGCCGTCGATCTCTCACGGGCTGCTGTCGCCATCCCCTTGAGGTTTGAGGTTGATGTACACAGGCTCAAAGTCAGAGACACCAACTCGTCAACAGTGTTCCAAAGATACCCCGATTCACCGTGAGATACAATCTCCTTCTGACCACCACGCGCCGCCACCACGGGGATGCACCCAGCTCCCATCGACTCCGCCGTTGACATACCGAAATGCTCCGTCCTTTCGGGATGAAGGTCCTCGTCGACACCGAACCCCGCGGCGTGCCAGAAGATGGATGCTTCGGCATACAGGCTGGAGAGCTCTGCATAGGACGCATCGGGGTGGAAGTGCACCGGGAGGTCCTCCGCCTCTCTGCGAAGGCTGTTCAGCCAGAGCCGGGCCCCGGGATCATTGCCGCAGCTCCCCGCGATGTGGTACTCCCATGGGGATTGCGCCGGCAGTTCCTTGCGCAGCCGTCTGAATGCAACAAGCAGCACGTCATAGCGCTTGTCATTGTACATTCCCCTGAAGAAACGGCCGACACTCAGGATGACCGGGCGCTTCATTGCCGCAGGTTCAAAGGAATCGATCGGAGGATAGAGCACCCGGGCATCAATGCGGTGGTGCTTCCGCAGAGCGGCCGCGGAGAAAGAGGAATTGGCAAGAGCGAGAAACGACCTGCGGGCAGAATTGTAGAGGCGCGTACGCAGCAAGTTTTTCAAGGCGGCCTTCACGGATCCCGAAACGGCTTCTGCGGCAATTGAGAGCGGCGTGATCGGTCCGTAGGGAACCTGCAGGATATATGCCGTCCGGGGTGCAGGCAGGCCGTACGACCGGAAATTTGATTCGATCACGGCCAGCCCCGCCTGTCCGATCAGGCGCCGGACGGCAGAGGGCGGGCACTGAAGAAGTTCGACATCGGGCAGTGTCAGATTGAAATAGGCACGGCATTGATCCAGAGTCGGCCCGGGACGATCACCAAACAACTGCACACGGTGCCGCCCTGTGGAGGCCAGGACGTCCGCAATTGAGAGTAGGTATTTTTCGCCTCCTCCCATCGAAGACCATCCGGGATTGAAGAGAGCGATGTGCATGGGTTTCCCCTCCTGCATCGTGAAGCCGCATCTCACACAGGGAGCTTCATCGCCCGATCAAGATCCCGCAATTGAATTCCGCAGCAACACCCCAGGGCCTTTTCCCTTTCCATCCGCAGTCGAAGGTTTCCAAATTCCGGGAACGAGGAGATGGCAGAGCTTAATTCCGATTCATTGGCGTGGGGAGGAGGCAAGCAATCCGGTCCGGCCGTCGTCTGCATTTAGTATGGTTCCGCCAACACGTGAGGCCACAACGGCCCTCTCAGCATCGTTTCGAGGTGGCTACGATGCAAAGATAGCTTGATTCGTGCTGAGAATCAAAGAACCCGGGATTGCATGTGTGCTCACCGTTCATTGCATTCTGAAACTCCCTCGATTTCATGATCCCACGGGTCGAGCTATCTGTGGCGGAGCAGTTCTGTGTCGGACGTCACCGCTCAGGCTCCCTCTCTTGACCTTCCAATTGCATTGGGTTAGCTTGAACGATGAGACTTCCTGCGGCACAGGCATGCTGTCGTCTGTCCAATCAACTTGACACTCGGATTCGGAGAACTCTCATGAAGAAAGATCGAAGCTGGTTGCTTCATCTCTTCCCAGTCTGGCTCATGCTCTTGCCGGCCGTCACCTACTCGCAGATTTCGTGGTATCGAGTTCAGAGTGATCCGGTCTTTCCGGCTTCGTCGGGCAACGTGGATGATCCATCGGTCTTTCGCTACGTCCATAGTCCATGCGTGATGCTGAACCGGGAGCCGGACACATTGCTGTATCGCATGTGGTTTGGCTCTCTTACCTTCGGCGGAACGGGGATCAATCTTTCCTACGCCCTCTCGCTGAACGGCAGGGAGTGGTATCCTTTCTCCGGAAATCCTGTCCTTCGAACGGGTGAACAGGGTTCGTTCGACAGCCAGTGGATTACCGATCCCTTTGTTCTCAAGGTGGGGGAGCATTATGAATTGTACTACACGGGGTACGACCACACCTACTGGCGCGGAGGGCATGCTACCTCTCCGGACGGCATTCATTGGACAAAGGGCCCGGGTAATCCCGTGCTCGATGTCAGACCCGGCACGTGGGAGTCGCAGCAGACCGGGGGTGCACCCAAGGTCATCGCTATCGACAATTCCTACGTCATGGCCTACACCGGTTTCGACGGATCTCACTGGAAGATCGGCATCGCGAGATCCAATGACGGCGCTCTGTGGTTGCGGGACAGCCTGAACCCCGTCCTGAAGGGCGGTGAGGCCGGGAGTTGGGATGAACAGGGGACCATTGCCGACGGGTTCTTCAAACGCGACAGCATGTACTACATCTTCTACAGCGCCCCGCCGAACGGGAATAAGGGGATAGCCTTTTCCAAAGACCTCCGGACCTGGAAGAAGTATGCCCGAAATCCTGTCCTGACATCCATCCCGGGCACGTGGGAAGACGACCTCGGTCTGGGCTCCTTCGTGATCTCCGGGAATTCCATCAAGTACTGGTATACAGCCAGATCATCCTTCCTCACCAAGTACGGTGATCAGTGGCAGATCGGCTATGCAAGGTCGGATTTTCAGCTCGACAGCGTGCTCAACAACGGGATCCTTCTTTCGGCCGGTGAACCGACCCTCCCCCCGAAAGAGTATGTGCTCCAACCGGCTTATCCGAATCCCTTCAACCCGGGCACGGTATTGAACTACGACATTCCACGCGAGGCGAGGGTTCGCATTTCAGTTTTCGATGTGATGGGGCGCGTGGTTGCGACGCTCATCGACGAAGAAAAAGGGGCCGGACATTACTCGGTTCGTTGGAACGCCCAGGGCATCGCCAGCGGCTCGTACTGGGTCAGAATGCAGGCGGGGGAGGTTTCCCGGACACAAGCGGTTGTCTTGGTGAAATAGAGGCGCGACGCCAGGGATAGGGCAATGAAGAGTGCCGCCAGAACGACAACGACGACGTATTCCTTCCGAAACACTTTGGTGTGTTGACGGCGGCGCCAGGGGCACGCAGGCTGCAGAAATTGGGCGGCATCAGGAGGAAGGCCGGGCGCAGATGAGGTATGCCAGAGCCAGAAACTCCTCTAGCCGTCCGCCCATGAGCCAGTTCGCCAGGCGGGCCTTCCTGCTGCCGGAGATGCGCGGCCGGACGCTCTCGATGGTCCATCCGCTGGAGGTCAGCAACTCTCGCATGGACGCCAGCGAGAAAAACCGAAGGTGCGTTCGGTCGAACAATCCGTACTCATCGTAGCTCCACCCGTGGAGGAGAAGACGAAGGATCGCCGTGTAGTGGCGCATATTCGGGATGCTGCATACGATGACCCCGCCGGGACGCAGAAGGGGCCGGACGCTGCGCAAAGTTGCCGCAGGGTCGAGAAGGTGCTCAAGGACGTCCGCGAAAATAATGCAGTCAAAGGTCCCGGGGTCGAAAGGCAGCGACATGGTCTGTACGTCACCCACCACAACGCTGTCGAGCACCATCCGGGCCTGCGCAGCAGCCTCCTTGACCATCTCCACACCGTGGACTTCCCGACCCGGAACGAGGCCCTTCAGTGCTGCTCCGAGCCTTCCCATCCCGCAACCTACGTCGAGAATGGCCATGCGGCTGGAATCGATCAGCGGGATCAGGTCCTCCCGCGTGTTTGCAAAATATCCTTCCCCCACCGGCATCGTCATGGGGTAGTCCTCAGATTGGGAGCTGGGGTGGGCCAGGGCATACCGTGCTTCATTCCACCCTCTCCTGCCCTTGCACGTGTGATGTGATCATTTCGCAACGCCGGTTCCCTTTCCGGGCCCGCGGGAGACGCCGGACCCGCCAGAATTCTCTGCCAGCGACAGCAGCCTGCTCAGGCTCCCTTCTCCCTTGATACCAGTATATCCGCGCAAACCATCCCATACCCCCCACCATGCAGCATGCACTCCTGGCCAGTTCCGCCACTTGAATGCAAGCCGGATGAACTGGCGGAGATAGAACCAGATCAGCCGGGGCAGGAAAGGAAGCCAACGGCGGAATGTGCTGTTCCAGCGCAAGAACAGGATACGGTTGCGCAGATTGAAATACAGATACACCGGACTGTCCCACCCCGATGTACTGGATACTCTGTGATAAATGACCGCAGAAGGCTGGTAGAGGATTGCATAGCCAGCCCGTCGTGCCCTCATGCAAAGATCTGCGTCCTCATAGTAGGCGAAGTATTGTGTTTGGAGCATCCCGACGCGTTCGACCACATCACGTCCAAGCATTAGGCAGCACCCGCTAATGAAATCCGACTGGCGAACGGCATGGTCTTCCGCCCGGTCCGGCATTCCCAACCCGAGATGACCTCCGAAGCCGGAATCCGGATTGAGGTAGCCGCCGGCGAACCAGACCAGATGAGGAGGATCGTAGTAGAGAATCTTGGCTCCGATGATTCCCGCGCCAGGATGCGTGTGAGCCGTTTCGACGAGAGTGCCCAGTGCTCCGGAGTCGACGACCGTGTCATTGTTGAGCAGCAGATAGAGCGAAGCTCCTCGTGCCCTGGCTTCCCGAATGCCGACGTTATTCCCCTCGGCAAAACCGAGATTTGCCCCGTTGTCCAGGACTACGGCATCCGGACATCCCATCCTGAGCCGTTGGACAGCTTCCGGCCCGGAGCCGTTGTCGACAACGAGGACGATGAAGTCCCGGTATGTACTCAGGCCGAGCGAGGCCACACAGGCGATCGTATCGTCTGTCCTACGGAAATTCACGAGAATCACCGCCAGCTCCGCCATGACAGCCCCCATCAGGGTAACAGGTAGCCGACCGGGAAGGTGCGCCTCAAGAGAGGAGCGCGGAATACAGCGACCGGAGTTTCTTGGAGACCGGTTCAATGGAAAACTGTGATATTGCTCTCTCCCGCCCAAGTCTGCCGAGTTCTTCTCTCCGGGCACTATCGGTGAGGACATCCTCGAGCGCCGTGGTGAGACCGAGGAAATCCGCCGGATCAGTCAGGACCGCTGCCTCTCCGACAACCTCGGGAATTGAACCGCACCTGGATGTAACAACAGCCTTGCCGCTCGCCATGCTCTCCACGAGCACATAGCCAAACTGCTCCTGCCAGGCACGGGTTGGTATGCTCGGCAGAACGAAGACGTCAGCAAGACTGTGGATTGCAGGCATGAGAGAGTACGGATGGCCGCCGATCAGCAAAGCTCGATCCGTGAGACCAAGCAGACCAATCCACTCGACTATTCTTGCGTGTTCTTTGCCTTTCCCGGCAATCAGGAGTTTCAGGCGGCCAGGTCGGCCGAGTCGATCCCAGACCCTCCGAAAAGCGACCAGGAGGTCGAAGATCCCCTTTTCCCAGTAGAGATTTGCCACAAAGAGCACGACGAGGTCACTGTCATCCAGGCCAAACCTCCGAACCAACGCAGGATCACGCCGCTGCGGGTGGAAGTGCGCAGTATCCACTCCGGGCATGACGACCTGCACTCTCTCGGGAGGGGCGCCTTCAAGAATGAGGGTCTGCCGGGATCGTTCCGTCACGGCGATGAAGAGGTCGGTTTCGCGGTTGACCACCTCTTTCATTCGCCGTGTGGCCGGGAAATTCATCGAGAAGGGGATGTTCTCCCACACGGTGACGGCGAGCTTAAAACCCTGTCTCTTCTTCGCCACTGCCGCCTGATACGTGCAGTAGTAGGACGTTTCGGCCGAATGAACGATATCATAGCCGGCCAGGACCCGCGAAAGCCCCTGAAGGTCGTGGTAGTCTCCCCATCGCCGGGCCAGAGCCGACCGCAGGAACCGAGACCTCAGGGCCTGGCCGACGGAGAAGAGCGATTGAACTTCGAACGGGATCTCGTCGATTGAGAAATTGTGCCGGAGGCTTGTGATTCCGGTAAGGCGAAAGTCGTTTTGAAGCGGGAGGAAATTCTGCATTTCCCACCGATTGAGGTTCGGACCCCTCACAATTGCGATGCGGAGTTGGCTCATGCCAGGTAAGGGATTGATCGTGTCAAGGGCGATACACCCCCGGGATCCTGTTGAGGATTGCCTGCAGTATCTTGCGCTCCTGTTCCCCGAAACCCCGGAGGATGATGATGGCGACAAAATAGACGAGTGCACCCATGGGAACCAGGATGAAGATACTCCATGACCAAGCGATCAGGAGAACACCAGACATCACCAGCGCGCCCAGCATCGGTTTGAGCAATGCCGAGGGGTGAAGCGGGTGATAACCCATGCGGTGGACTTCCCGCATCTGAAAAAGGAACAGCGTAAGTTCGGTGGCAATGGAAAGCATTGGCAGTGTCACAAAGCCAAACCGTGGAATGAGCACCATGCCCCCCAGAAAGACCCCCAGGCCAGTCGCCACGGAGAGTTTCATCAGGAATAGCTGGCGGCGGCCGGCCAGGAGGAATGCCGCGAGCACCCAGTCCATAAAGCCGAAGATATTCCCCATCACCATGAGCTGAAGAACGACGATTCCCGGATCATACTGCCTGGTGTAGACGAGCAGAAAGATTTTTGAAGCCAGTATTGCGGTTCCCGCGGCGAGGGGAATCGCCAGGAGTGCCAGGACCCTCAGCGTATCCGAGAGCGCTTTCTCCAGCTTGTGATGGGCGTCGCCAAAGAAGGCAGAATAGATCGGAAATACCACCTGATTGACGGTAGCCGGCAGCAGCGTGAATATCGAGATGAACTTGTAGCCTGCGCTGAACAGGCCGACCTCCACGTCGCCTCGCGTGTACCTCAGAATGGAAGGTCCTATGAATACGTAGATCGACACACCGAGCGAAGCGACCGCAATCTGCATCCCCTCCCGGAGGAAGCTCTTCCAGGCGGCCAGTTCAGCCCTGAGGACGGGTTGACCGAAGAGGCGGGCAGAGAGCAAAGCAAGGACCCCAAGATTGAGCACTGCCACTGCCATGCTCAGGATCAGCGGCGTGCTCACCACGGGGGCGGCGGGCAGAAGGATGATGATGGCGAACGAAAGCGTCAGGTCATTGATGATATTCACCACCGAAACGAACACCATTTTCCGGTGCGCCTGCAAAGCGGCCAGAAAGACTGAAGAGAGTCCGTTAATCGCGAGGGCTCCGGTCGTGAGCATGATCGCGACGCTCGTGGTCCGGTCAAATCCCGAAAACACCATCGCCAGGGCAATCACGATGGCGGCGGCCCCGACAACCAGCACTTTGAGAACCAGGACATTGCCCAGGACGCTGGTGGTCCTCGATGGATCGCGTGCCAGGTCGCGTGTGACGATCTGAGAAAGGCCAAGCTCGAACAACGGTTGAAAGAGGGAGGTGAAATACACGGCAAAATTCATTACACCGAAATTCGCGACCCCCAGATAGGTGGCCAGGTAGTTCAGGCGAACGACTCCAATGAGCAGGCCTACTGTTCGCCCCGTGAAGAGCGCGGCCGTGTCGATCGTTATTTTCCTTGTCTGCGTTTCCATCCCTGAAGTTGAGTGGTCCAAAAGTCACGGATGACGATCACGGCGCGAGTCCATTTTCCCACGCATGGCCCATTTTCGGACATAGGCATAAATATCCCGCCACCGTCGAAGGACTTCGCCGGCAGTAAACGGCACGAACCGGCGGAGCTGCCGCATTGCAAGCCAGCACAGGGCGATCGAGGAGAGGATGTATCCCAGCGTTGCACCGGTGATGCCGAGCAGCGGGATAAGCACCAGGTAGAGTATGACGGCCGCGGCCAGCGTCTGAATGCCCAGCACGAACCCAATGCGGGCCTCTCCAAGCCCGAGCAGCGTGCTGGTGGCGACCGCCAGTGCAGGGATGAAGAACGCCATCAGGGCAAAGAGCTGCAGCTGCGGGATGCCCGCGAGATAGCGTCCCTGGTAGACCGCCAGGACGAGCGGCTCGGCCAGAAAGAAAAAGATCAGGAATACCGGAATCATCGCCACGGTTCCGAACAGAAGGGATTTCTCCACCACGATTTTCAGGGAAGCAGTTTCACCCCGCGAAGAAAAATGGGAGGCACCCGGAAGCAGGAACATCTGGACCACCTGTGTCACCATCTCATAGGCACGAATGAAGATCTTGACGGAGTTGTACACCGCAACCTGTACCGGCCCGGTGAAGGCGGCAAGAACAAAGGAATCCGCACGGCCGCTGAAGAGCGTGCTCAGGATGCCGCCCAGCGAATAGACCCCATAGCTCCACACCTTGCGCAAAGGGCCCTGCGCAGGCCTCGCCGTGAGGCGCACAATCCCGCGGGTGTAGAACAGGCCGACAAGCGAAGAGCACGAAAGCGACAGGATATTGATAAACACAAGGTCGACCGCCTGATCGAACAGGTGCAGGCGCGACCAGATCCACGTGAGGAAGGGCGCGCCCAGAAAGTGAACGGCATCGGTATAAAACTGTTCGCGGACCATGAAGCGGGACTGGAGGAGGACAAGGGCAAGATTCCGGATGAATGACGCTGCCAGCATCGCAGGGAGATAGACCATCAGGTCACCGAGCCCGCCGGAGTGGAACATCATCCCGAGCGGTTGGCGGAAGGCATTGAGCAGCACCGACACTGTGACGAGAAACCCACCGTTCATGAGTACAGCGGCGCTGATGGTATCGCGATGGTCCTCACCTGCTTCCGCCGCGTACTTCAGGAGGGGATTCAGGGCGAAGGCGGTAGCCAGGCCGGAAACCAGGAGGAATATCTCCTGCAGCAGAACCCAGTTGCCGAATTCCACCTCCGGCAATACCCGGATGACCAGCAACACGTAGCCCAGGCCGTACACCACCGGCAAGGCCTTGTCTGCGAGCCCCCAGATCCCTTTTCCCAGATGCCGGCCCAATTCCACGATCGACGACCCCTCCC
>Ga0182021_10000231_pt1 | contig 55995 bp, 55 predicted proteins | sample 612E3MmetaG_FD_120493 | JGI IMG/M metagenome (GOLD analysis project Ga0182021, IMG submission 120493) | Permafrost microbial communities from Stordalen Mire, Sweden - 612E3M metaG (Illumina Assembly) | ecosystem: Environmental > Terrestrial > Soil > Wetlands > Permafrost | place: Sweden...
CGCGCGCCGAGGTGGATGTTCGACAACGTGCCTCGCCGCCGCCCCGAGCCGCGTTCCACGGCCAGGACGACCAGGTCGAGCGTGTGCCGGGGTTTGACCTTGACCCAGGACCCGCCCCGCCGCCCGGCTGCATAAGGGGACGCGAGGTCCTTGACCACGACGCCCTCGTGACCCGCAGCGACCTGGTCATCGAAGAATCGCTGGGCTATCTCGGGGTCGTCGGTGACGACCGAGGCGACCCGGTTCACGGGCTGAAGAAGTCGCTCGAGCACCTCGCGGCGAGCGCTCAACGGCTCGTCGAGCAGCGACCTTCCGTCCAGGTGGAGCACGTCGAACACGTACGTGGTCAGCGGGGTCTGGGCCCTCAGCTGCGCAGGATCGCGTCTGGAGGCCGTGCGGGCGCCGGTGATCTGGAACGGCTCGGGGCGTCCGTCGGGGCGTTGGGCGATTGCTTCTCCGTCGAGCACGAGCGTCTCGGCAGGGAGCGCTGCGACCACCTCTACGACGTCCGGCAGCCGCTCGGTGATGTCGTCCAATGAGCGGGTGAACACACGTACATCGCGTCCCCTTTTGTGCGCCTGGATCCGGATGCCGTCCAGCTTCCGCTCGACCGACCACGGCCCGTCCATCGCGGTGGCGTCGGCGACGTTCGGCGCGGACGCGGCGAGCATCGGCGCGATCGGCCGGAGCACCTCCAGCACGACCCGCTCCAGCCCCTCAAGGCCGTGGCTGAGCGCGACTGCCGCGACCGTGTCCAGGGTGCCGGCGAGCATGGCTGCGCGACGTACGGACTCGAGCGGGACCTCGGACGCCTGCGCGACGGCCAGCTGCATGATCCCGTCCAGCGCCCCCTGTCGTACCTCCCCTGTCACAAGACGGGCCAGGAAGTCGCGCTCGGCAGCAGTGGCAGCTGAGAACAGCGCGTCCAGTGTCGCCCGGCGCGCTCCCGCAGACCCCGACCCGCTCGCGGTGGCCAGGGCGGTGAACGCCGCGTCCACGTCCGCCAGCGTCAGGGTCGCCACGTCAGCGGGTGGAGGCAGCGAAGCAATCGTGTGGTAGCCGACCCCCAGCCGACCATGCGGCACGCGGCCGGACAGGAACGCCGCGGTCAGCAGCACCTCGCGCTCACCGGCTGCGGCCGCCAGCGTCAGCAGCCGCGCGAGCTCGGCGACCTTTGCCGTACGCGACCGCGTGGCGGCCACGACGGCCGAGGCGGCGACGAGGACAGCGAGTTCCATGAACGCATCCTGGCACCGACCTCCGACACTTTCGAGAGCCGTCAGATCGGTGCCGCCGACGCCTCGAAACCGGCCCGTACCCGACATGTCTGCCGGGTTTGCAAAGATGGGTCCATGCCGACACTCGATGGCCCCGCCGCCACGCCTCAGGCGGAGGCATCCGGCCGCGTCGGCAGCGGGCTCGGTGCGATCACGACCGCGACCGTGGTCGCCGGGGCGATCGGTTACGTGATCTTGGCGCTCGTTCCCAAGTTCGTGACAGATCCCGCGCGGTATCTCGAGTTCACCAGCTTCTGGTCCGGCCTGTACCTGCTGGTGGGCGCGGTGAGCGGGCTGCAGCAGGAAGTCACGCGGGCGTCGTCTCCAAAGTCGACAGAGGATGGCCGGTCGGCTGGAGGTCTGGGACGTCTCGCGCTGGCGTCAGGCCTGGGGATGGCGGCCCTGGTCGGCCTGAGTTCCCCACTGTGGGCGAGGAGCGTCTTCGCTGAGCGGCCGGTCCCGCTCGTGGCGGCGCTCGCCGTGGCGCTCGTGGGGTACGCGGGCGTTGCTGTGCTGTCCGGGGTGTTCTACGGACTGAAGCTCTGGTCGGCGGCCGCTTTCCTGACGATCGCGGACGGCGTCCTTCGTCTCGTGCTCGTGATGACCGCCCTGCTCACCGGGCTCGACCTGGGGATGGTCGGCTGGGCTGTCGCATTGCCCTTCTCGCTGGCGCTGGGGCTGGCATGGCTGGTCTTCGGACGCCGAGTGCGCGGGCGCTACCGCGTCGACGTCGGCCCCGCCGTGTTGGCCGGCAACGCGGCGAAGGCGGTCGGCGGGGCCGTCGCGCTCGGTATCCTCACGAGCGGCCTGCCGCTGCTTCTTAGCCTTGCGCCGACCTCGGAGTCGAAGGCTGCTGTGGGTGCGCTGACGTTCGTGGTGATCCTCACGCGCGCCCCACTGGTGGTGCCGATGCTTGCCCTGCAGGGCTGGCTCACGGTGTTCTTCCGCGACCGGAGCAAGGCTCGGCTGCGTTCGCTCGTACGTCTCGAGGCGGGTGTGCTGGGGGTGTCCGCGCTGGCAGCCTTGCTGGCGTTCATCGTGGAGCCGTGGCTGCTTCGGGCCCTGTGGGGCGCGCGCTACCTGGTGGACGGACCCACCTGCGCGGGAGTCGTCTTCACGGCGGGGCTGACCGCCGCGCTGTGCATCAGCGGTCCGGCAACGCTGGCGGCCGGACGCCACTCGGCGTACCTGTTCGGGTGGGCGGTTGCCGCTGCTCTGACGGTGGGCATGCTCTTCCTCCCGCTGCCCCTCGTGCCCCGGACGCTGCTGGCGATAGCGGTCGGTCCTCTGGTCGGCATCGCGGTGCACGTGAGCGCGCTGTCGCGAATACCGGCACGCTAGGGTGAACACCGTGCCAACCCGGGTCGCACTGTCGATGCTCACGCTCGTGCCCGGTGCGATGGGCGGCACCGAAACGTACGCACGGGCGCTGACCCAGCATCTCGATCCCACGCGTGTCCAGGCGACGGCGTACGTCCCACGGGGCGCAGAGGGGTTCAGCCAGGGCATCCATGAGGTGGTCGTCCCCGAGCTGAAGGCGGGGGCGTCGTCGGCGCAGCGGCTCGCGACGGCCGTGATCGGCACAGCCCTCGGCGCGCGTATTCGACGGCTCATGGCGGACGCCCAGGTCGTGCACTTCCCGTTCACCGCGGCGATCCCGCCGATCGGGCGAGGGGTGGGTCGCGTCGTGACCGTTCACGACGTGCAGCACCTCGACCTGCCGCAGAACTTCCCGTGGGCTGAACGGCTGTACCGCAAGGTCACCTACGAGGCCCCGGCGAAGGCCGCCGACATGGTGATCACCGACAGCGAGTTCGCCCGGCGCAGCATCATCGAGCACCTGGGCATCGACCCGGACAAGGTGCGTTCGATCCATCTGGGCTTCGACGCGTCCGGCTTCGCCCCCTCCGACGAGCCCCGCGAGAACTTCTTGCTGTACCCGGCCCGGCCTTACGCGCACAAGAACCACAAGGCGCTCATCGAGGCCGTCGCGCTGCTGCGACGCGAGGACTCCGACCTTCGGCTCGTTCTGACCGGTGAAGGCCTGGAACGGCTCGGGGACGTCCCGGACTGGGTCGACCGTCGGGGGCTCACCACGTTCGACGAGCTCACCCGGCTCTACCGCACGGCGCGGCTGATGGTCTTCCCCTCGCTGTACGAGGGCTTCGGCCTGCCTCCGTTGGAGGCGATGGCGTCCGGATGCCCGGTAGCAGCATCGACGGTGGCGTCCATCCCCGAGGTCGTCGGGGACGCCGCCGAGCTGTTCGACCCCGCAACGCCGGAGTCGATCGCGGACGGCATCCGCCGCGCCCTCGCCCGCTCGGCCGACCTGACAACGCGCGGGCTCCAGCGGGCGGCGTCCTTCGGCGGCTGGGGAACCTGCGTCCGGGCCCATGAGGACGCGTATATCGAGGTCGCGGCACGCTTCGCCTGACCCCAGCGAACGCGCGACCAGGGCTACGACACGCACGCCGCGTTGCCCGGAAGATCTGGCATCGCGAGACCCTCCTGGGAGGGAGCCGCGGCATAGCATCTAGGCACCATGAACGTACAGATCGCTGACGCCCTGCGCGCCGTGCTCGTATCCGACGCCGTCGTCACCGACACCGAGACGCTCGAGACGTACGCGCACGACGACGCGGAGTGGGCGCCGTACGGTCAGCCTGCCGCGGTGGTCCTCGCGACCACCCTCGACGACGTCGTCGCATGCGTCCGTACCGCCCGCTCCTTCCACGTACCCGTCGTTCCCCGCGGCGCCGGATCGGGCCTCTCAGGTGGCGCCAACGCGACGGCCGGCTGCATCGTGCTGTCGCTGGAGAAGATGACAAGGATCACCGAGGTCAACGTCGCGGAGCGGTACGCGGTGGTGGAGGCGGGCGTGATCAACGACGACCTGCGTCAGCACGTCGCCACGTACGGGCTGTGGTACCCGCCGGATCCCGCGAGCATGTCGATCTCTACGATCGGCGGCAACGTGGCCACGAACGCCGGCGGGCTGTGCTGCGTGAAGTACGGCGTGATAAGGGATTACGTACTCGGCGTCACGGTCGTCCTCGCCGACGGCAGCGTCGCCAGGCTGGGACGTACGACAGCGAAGGGCGTGACCGGCTACGACCTCACGGCGCTCATGGTCGGATCGGAAGGCACCCTCGGCATCATCGTCGACGTCACCGTGAAGCTCCGCCCGCTGGCAGGCCGTGAGGAGCGCGCGATCATCGGCTACTTCGGCTCGCTGACCGACGCCGGTGTGGCTGTGGCCGCGGTCACCGAGGCCGGCATCGTGCCCTCGGCACTCGAGCTCATCGACAAGATCTGCATCCGCAGCGTCGCCGAGTGGCAGGGCTGGGACCTGCCGGGCAACGCCAACGCGCTGCTGCTCGCCAAGGTCGACGAGCCGGGCGCGGCCGGGGATGTGCTGGCCGACCGGGTCGCGTCCTTGTTCGCCGAAGCCGGCGGCTTCGAGGTCGAACGTGCCACCGACGAGATAGAGATCGACCGGCTGTTCCTGGCCCGCCGCCTCGCGTACCCGTCGCTCGAACGCCTCAGCCCTGTACTGACCGAGGATGTCGTCGTGCCGCGCGGCGCCGTCCCCGAGATGCTCCGCCGCATCGAGAAGATCGCAGCGGACAACGACGTGACCATCGCCAACATCGCCCACGCGGGCGACGGCAACCTGCATCCTTTGATCCTCGTGCCGGCGAACGACGAACCCGCGAAGGACCGCGCCAAGGCGGCGTTCGACCAGATCGTCGGAGCGTGCAGCGACCTCGGCGGTACGGTCACCGGCGAGCACGGCGTCGGGCTGCTCAAGCTCGCCGGCATGGCGAAGGAGCTCAGCCCCGTCGTCCTCGGCATGCACGCCGCCGTCAAGAAGGCGCTCGACCCCGACGGCCTACTCAACCCTGGCAAGGCATTCCCGGACGGCCCAGCAACCTCGGAGGTCTCGGCATGACCACGCTGCTCGCGGACGACGGCGTCCGTCTCGACTACACCGAGCACGGTCCGGCGACCGGGCGCCCCGTCGTGCTTATCGCCGGCTTCAAGGCGGCGGCGACCAGCTGGTACTACCAGGTGCCCGTGCTCGCGAAGGCCGGCTACCGGGTGTTCGCGGTGGACATCCGCGGCCACGGACTCGCCGAGCGGCCCGAGAAGGTCGACATGGATCGGCGAGGGCTGGACGTACGGGACGTGCTCGATGGCCTCGACCTGCAGCACGCCGTCCTCGTCGGTGGGTCAATGGGCGCGAACACGATCTGGTCGTACGTGGCGCAGTGCGGCACCGAGCGCCTCGCCGCAGCGGTGACCGTCGACCAGACACCTAAGATGCTCAACACCTCAGACTGGCCGCACGGCTTCTACGGCTACAACGCGGCGAACCGCGACACGTACTTCGCCGAGCGCATCCCCGACACCGGCATGGGTACGCCGATCGCGAAGCGCGGGATGCGGGTGGTGAGGCTGCTCAAGGCGATGAAAGGCGGCGAGAAGACGATGACGCCCGGCGAGCTGGCGTTGTTGCACGACCACGCGACCCGCGACTGGCGTCCCGTGATCGCCACGGCCGACCTCCCCGTACTCTTCGTCGCCGGCCAGGACTCCGAGTTCTGGCCCGCCAGCCATGCCGCGGCGTGCGCTGTGCTGGCGCCGATGGGTCAGTCGGTCGTGATCCCCGACGATGGCCACGCCGCCAACATCGAGCAGCCCAAGGCGTTCAACGAGGTGTTGCTCAGCTTCCTGCCCGCCGCCTGACGGTTCGTCCGCCGAGACCCGCGGAGACACCCGGCGCCACGAGAAATCGTTGGTCTGTGTCACAGGTCGCACATAGTGTGGCCGGGCGATGATGATCGATTTCCCTCCGCGCCTCCGAGCACGTGCAGACCTGCCGACGACCGATCTGAGGTCACCGGCACGGTTCCTGGTGTGGCTGATGAGGATCCAGCCGGGACTCATAGCGCTGGGCTCGGTGAGCGGGCTGATCTGGTTCCTGCCGCCTGCGCTGGCTCCGTACGCAGTCGGCCGAGCCATCGACGGTGGCATCCTGGCCGGCGACGTGACGTCCACGATCCTGTGGTGTGTCGCGCTCTTCGTCGCCATCGGCATCGGCACGACGACGGGGATCCTCTGGCACACCCTCGTCGTACGGACATGGCTCGTCACGCTGTACGGCACGATGGAGCTCGTCGTCGCGAAGGTCGCCGAACTCGGCCATGTTCTGCCGCGACGCACCCCGACCGGCGAGGTCCTCAGCGTCAGCTCGGGCGACTCGGACGTGTTCGGCGCGGTGCTCGAGGTGACCGAGCGCACCATCGCGGCCCTCGGTGCGTTCCTCCTGTTGGTGTGGCTCATGATCTCGACCTCGCCGAAGCTCGGCCTCATCGTGCTCATCGCATCGCCGCTGCTGGTGGCGTCGAGCTTCTTCCTGCTCCGGCCGCTGCACCACGCCCAGGAGGTCGAGCGGAAGCGGTCCAGCGAGCTCACCGGGCGCGTGACCGACATCGTGGCGGGCCTACGGATCTTGCGCGGCATCGGCGGCGAAGACACCTTCGGCACCAACTACGCGACCCAGTCGCAGCTGACGCGGCAGGCCGGTGTCGCCACGGGCACCTGGCAGGCCGCCGTACAGGCCTTGTCCGTCCTCTTCGCCGGGCTCCTGCTCGTGGTCCTCACGTGGCAGGGCGTGCACGAGATGGCCGCCGGCCGCCTGACGATCGGCCAGCTCGTGAGCTTCTTCGGCTACGCGGTGTTCCTGCTGTGGCCGATCCAGACGTTCTTCGAGTGCGTACAGCGGTGGGCGACAGGCCTTGTCTCCGCGCGAAAGGCCATCACGCTGCTGTCGCTGCGCAGTCCCTGGATCGAGCCTGAGCATCCTGCGGAGATCGTCGACGGCGACCTCGTCGACCCGGTGTCCGGGCTGAACGTACGACAAGGTCGTCTCACCGCCCTCGTGTCCGCCCTGCCCGACGACACGGCCGCGCTCGTGGACCGGCTGGGCCGTTACCTGCCGCGCAGTGAAGCGCCGCCGGCGGACGTGACCGAGGACGAGTTCAAGGGCCGCGCCGCCACGCGGGAGCGCGCGAAACGCATGGCCGAGCGCGCTGCGATCGCCGCCCACGACGCCGAGGTCGCGCACGGCGAGTGGGGAGTGACGCTGGCCGGCACGGACCTGTCCGCGTTCCGGATCCGCGACGTACGGCGCCACATCGCGGTCAACGAGACGTCCGCGATGGTGTTCGCCGGGTCGCTGCAGCGCAACGTCGACCCGCGTGGCACGGCGTCGCGGGACGAGGCCGAAGAGGCGTTGCGTACGGCATGCGCCGAGGACGTGTACGACGCGTTGCCGGACGGCTGGCAGGGCGAGGTCGAGGAGCGTGGTCGCGGTCTGTCCGGCGGTCAGCGCCAGCGCGTCGCGCTCGCGCGGGCACTTCTCGCCGAGCCTCCGGTGATGCTCCTCGTCGAGCCCACGTCGGCCGTCGACGCCCACACCGAGGCGCGCATCGCGGCACGGGTCGCGGAGCACCGCAGAGGTCGTACCACTCTCGTCACGACCGCGTCCCCGCTCTGGCTTCGCCATGCCGACGAGATCGCGCTCATCGTGGACGGGAAGGTCGCCGTGACCGGCACGCACGAGGGGCTCCTCGCGACCTCGGCCGCCTACCGCGACGTCGTCGCGCGCGGCATGGAGACGACCCCGCTCCAGCCATTCGCCGACGAGATGGACGGCGCCGCCGGCCGTCGTCACGAAGGGGAGGTGATGAGCGATGTCTGACGACCTGCTCGCCACGTCCGCGCAGACCTGGCGCGACGGCCCTGACGTGCAGCCGTTGCCCGACGTGCTCACCCGCATGTGGCAGATGAGCGGCAAGCCGCTGGACGAGCGGGTCAGGGGGTTGCGCGAGCGCTACCTCGTACGGCAGCAGCGCGCCCTCGACTACTTCGCCAGCACCCGCGCCCCGAAGCGCGGCCTGCCGGTGGCGCCATCGTCGGCTGTCGTGACGTTCGTACGGGACCTGCTCGCGGCCCGTCGCGGGCTGTTCGTCGGTCTCGTCGTCGCCAACGTGCTCGCGGGCGTGTCGGGCCTGCTTGTCCCGAAGCTGCTCGGCAACCTGGTCGACAGCGCGACGGGCGGTGGCGAGGTCGCGCAGTTCGACCGGATCGCGGCCATCGTGGCCGGCATCGTCGTCGTACAGGCCATCGCAACGTTCGCCGCCCGGCGCGTCTCGGTCGTGTTCGGACAGGGCGTTCTGGCGAGCGCGCGTGAGCGGATCGTACGGTTCGTGCTCGCGCTGCCGCTGTCACGCATCGAGAGCTCGAGCTCGGGCGACCTCGTCACGCGCGTGACCCGCGACGTACAGACCATGAGCGGTGCCGCCCGTGACGCGCTGCCGGCGTTCATCCTCGAGGGCGTTCTCATCCTGCTGTCCTTCGTCGCGATCGTCCTCAACTCGCCGCTGCTCGCGCTGCCGACGCTGCTGAGCATGTGCCTCCTGGTCTTCGTCGTCCGCTGGTACCTGCGGCGTGCCACGAAGGGCTACGTCACCGAAGGCGGCACGTACTCGCGCATCAACTCGACGATCCAGGAGACCGTCGAGGGCTCGCGCACGATCGAGGCGCTCCAGCTCGAGACGCTGCGCCAGTCCCACACCGACGACGACTTCGGCGTCTCCGGACAGGCCGAGCGGTACACACTGACGCTGCGGAACCTGCTGTTCACGACGCTCGACTACGCGTTCCAGGGGCCGTTGATCGGGATCGTGCTGCTCGGCACCTGGGGGTACGCGCACGGGATGGTGACGCTCGGCCAGATCACGGCGGCCGCGTTGTACAGCCAGCAGATGTACGGGCCGATCGACCACATGATCCAGATCCTCGACCGGCTGCAGATGGCGCTCGCATCGACGACGCGGCTCCTCGGCATCGCGCAGGTACCGGCAGACCGAGTGGTGGGCGACGAGCTCCCGACGGGCAACAAGCTTCTCGGCGACGACCTGTACTTCGCGTACCGCGAGGGTCACGACGTGCTCCACGGGGTCACCCTCGATCTCGCGCCGGGCGAGCGACTCGCGATCGTCGGCCCGTCCGGGTCGGGCAAGTCGACGCTCGGCCGGTTGCTGGCCGGCATCAACGCGCCGCGTGCAGGGTCGGTCACCGTCGGCGGTGTCGAGGCGACCCGCCTGCCGCTGCCGGTGCTCCGTACGGAAGTGGCGCTCGTCACTCAGGAGCACCATGTGTTCGTGGGGTCGCTGCGCGACAACATCGTGCTGGCCAGGGAGGACAGCGACGACGAGGTCGTACGGGAGGCGCTGGGCGCTGTCGGTGCGACCGACTGGATCGATCGCCTGCCCGAGGGGCTGATTACGACCGTCGGGTCCGGACACCATCAGCTGACCCCGGCGCAGGCGCAGCAGGTGGCGCTGGCACGGCTCGTGATCGCCGATCCGCACACGCTGGTGCTCGACGAGGCGACCTCGCTCATCGATCCGCGCACCGCGCGCACGCTTGAGGGCTCGATGCATGCCCTGCTCACCGGTCGTACGGTCGTCGCGATCGCGCACCGCCTCCACACAGCCCATGACGCGGACCGGATCGCGGTCGTCATCGACGGCCGCATCGCCGAGCTCGGCTCGCACCACGAGCTGCTGGACCTTGACGGCGAGTACGCGGCGTTGTGGCGCGCCTGGACCACCTGACCCGTCCGTAACCTGCGGGTTCCCGCACGGCCGTGTGGCGCCCGCACGGCCCTCCGGGCCCCGCACAACCCCTTGCCTTCGCCTTCGCCGACACCAAGGGTTGTGCGCGTCGCCCGGGTCTCCTGTCACCCCTCACATTTCGAGGGGTCGTATTGTCGTTGCAGGAGGTCCGTATGAGCTACGCAATGGTCATCGACTTGGTGCAGCCGTTCGACGAGGTCGTGTCCCGGGTCAAGCAGGCGCTGGTCGCCAACGGTTTCGGGATCGTCTCGGAGATCGACATGCAGAAGACGCTGAAGGACAAGATCGGCGTCGAGATCGAGCCGCAGCTGATTCTCGGGGCCTGCAACCCCCGTTTCGCCCACCGCGCGCTGCAGGCAGAGCCGTCGATCGGGCTGCTGCTGCCGTGCAACGTCGTCGTCCGGCACACCGCCGGGGTCACCGTGGTCGAGGCGATCAACCCCGACATCCTGGTGACACTCACCGAGAACCCCGCCTTGGGCGACCTGGCGATAGAGCTCACGGCAGCGCTCAACGCGACGCTCGACGTGCTGCGCGGGGCCGCCTGACCCGTCCCACCAAGGGTTGTGCGCGTCAGCTTGTAGCGCTCGCCAGCCTACGGCGACCCGCGGTGACGAGCACGACGATGGCCGCCACGACAAGGCCGATCGCACCCGCCGCGAGGAAGCCGGCTCGCCAGCCGTACGCGTCGAGCATGATTCCGATCGCCGGCGGTCCCAACGACGAGCCGGCCGTGAGGGCCGACCCGTGCCAGCCCATGGCCTCGCCACGTACGGACTCGGGCACCCGGCCGTTGAGTTCGTCGACGGTCGCGGAGATCAGGGGCGCGCAGAAGAAGCCAGACACCGCCACGATGGCGAACAGCGCCCCCACGCTGGTGGCGGCCGCGATCGGCATCGTCAATGCGGCGAGCCCGGTGAGCAGGATCGACGCAGGGATCGACCGGTGCCATGCGCCGTAGATCAGCCCACCGACTGCGGACCCGGCACTCCACACCGTCATGACGAGGCCGAGGAGCTCGGTGTGACCGAACGTCCGCAGCGCCGCGACGAGCGACACCTCCGTACCCGCCAGCACGATGCCGCCCGCCAGCACCGCCCCGTACACACCGAGCACCGCAGGACTGAGCCATTCCCGGCGGGGCGGCACAGGCTCGGGCACCCTCTCATCGCCGTCCTCACGTACCGCGATGAGCGGCGGGTTGAACCAGGCGAGCAGGGCGCCGCCGACCGAGGTCAGCACCGTGAGCGCGATCAGCGTCGGGCGGGTACCGAACTGCGTCACCGCGACGATCGCGAGCAGCGGGCCGATCATGAAGTTGAGCTCGACGATGACCGAGTCGAGCGACAGCGCCGTGCGCCGCGTACCGTCGGGCGCTGCCGCCACGATGATCTGGCGGATCAGCGAGAACAACGGCAGCGAGAACAGGCCGCCGACGGCGCAGGCGACGATCAGGAGCACGTACGGGAGGAACGGCGCGATGCCCCACACCAGCGGCACGATGATGAGCGACGGCAGCAACGTACGACGCAGGCCCTGCCGGTCGAGCAGTCGGCCACGCCAGGGCGCGGCGATCGCGGCGGCGACCGTGTACACAGCGGCGACGACACCCGCGGCCGTGTAGCTCATGCCGAGAGTCGTGACCACATGGAGGGTGAGGGTGACCCCGAATCCGTACTGCGGGATCCGCGCCAGCAGCGAGATCAGCTCGGCCCTGCGGAACGCCGGTACGCGCAGCACCGCCGCGTACCTGCCGGCCACATCCACCCCCTGCTTGCTCTCGTACAGGATCCCAGGCTCTCACCCCGGCCGCACATGCATTTCAGCTCCGCAGGCGATCCTCTACCGGAAGCGGATCCGGGTCTTCGCTGCCCAGTTGAGCCCCCGAGCCCCCAGGCGCCCTGAAACGCGATCTAGACAGCGAAAACCCGGATTTCCCTAGACGACCAGTACCGCCTTGCCGCTCGCGGTGCCGGACTCGAGCCACTCGTGAGCCGAACGTACGTCGTTGAGCGCGAAGCGCTTCTCGGCCGGGAGCGTGATCCGGCCCGACTCGTACATCGGCCACACGTCACGCGCCACCATCGCGACGACCTCAGCCTTGCGCTCGAGCGGGCTGAACCGGAGCGATGTCGCGGTGACAAGGGCATTCTTCGTGAGGAGCGCGTTGAGGTCGAGGGTCCCCTTGCGGCCGCCCTGCATCCCGATGACGATGAGGCGGCCGTTGCGGGCCAGCGACGCGACGTTGGCCTCGAGGTACTTGGCGCCCATCACGTCGAGAAGGACATCGACACCGCGTCCGTCCGTCGCCTCCTTGACCGCCGCCGACCAGTCGTCGTGGTAGTCGATCGCCACGGATGCGCCCAGCGCCCGGCACTGCTCGAGCTTCTCGGCCGTACCCGCCGTGGTGAGTACGCGACCACCGCGCGCCGCCACGTACTGGATGGCGAACGCGCCGATCCCGCCCGTACCGCCATGGACGAGGAAGGTCTCGCCATCGACGTAGCCGACGCGGTCCAGGTTCGATACCACCGTTGCGGCGACCTCGAGGAGGCCGGCCGAGGTGACCAGGTCCACGCCTCGCGGAGGACGACAGCACTGTCCCGCCGGTACGACGGCGAGCTCGGCGTATCCCCCTCCTGCCAGCAACGCGACGACCTGGTCGTCCACCTCCCAGTCGGTGACACCCTCGCCCAGGGCCTCGACCCGTCCGGACACCTCGAGCCCGATGACGTCCGAGATCCCCTGGGGCGGCGGATAGAACCCTTGCCGCTGGAGGAGATCTGCCCGGTTGACCCCCGCGGCCACCACTCGTACGAGCAGCTCACCCGGCCCTGCCACAGGGTCCGGGACCTCGGCGATCGTGAGCTGTTCGGGCCCACCTGGTTCGGTGACGACAACGGCGCGCATAGCCACAGACTGTCACAGCGAACCGAGGATGCTTGCCCCGCTCGGACCACTAGGATTGGCGGAACCGGCGGGGGACGCCGGCTGGCGAGGTCGCATAGTGGTCTAGTGCAGCCGCCTTGAAAGCGGCCAGGCGGAAACGTCTCGTGGGTTCAAATCCCACCCTCGCCGCGCTTGGGGGAGGGGATTGATGACGACCCACGTGTTGCGGCCCGTGCCGCCGACGCGTTCGTACCTTGTCGCTGCCATCCTCGCGACGATTGGCGCCGCCATGGTCCTCAGCTCCGGCCTCGGCAAGAATCTGTGGCTCCTCGTGTTCGGCTCGCTCGTCCTCGCCGACGGTCTGGTACTGGTCCTCATGACGACGATCAGCTCGCACCGTGCGAGGGTGGCGGTCGACCTCGACGAGTCCGGCTACGTCATCCACAGCCGTGGGGGAGACGTGCATGGCACCTGGGATCAGGTCACACGCGTCACCCGCTCCGCCGACGGCACCCAGCTCGTGTTCCATCAGGGCGAGGAACGCCGCCTTGTCCTGATTGGCCGCGACGTCACATCACTCGAGAGCGACGTGGCCCGCTACCTCGACAAGAATCGCGGGTACGGGGGAGCGCTCGAGCAGTAGCCGGCGCGCGAGTCGGTCAGTGGACGATGCCGGCCTGGCTCAGGCTGTAGCCGGCACCCACCGCGAGGGGCAGACAGGCGACGAAGCTCATCACGAGCACCACCACACCACCGACGATCCGCTGCCCCGGGGTGACCAGCTGAGGGCGAAGCGCGAGGTACGTGGACAGAATGATCCCGATGATGAGGATCCCGAGCATCCCGCACAGGATCGCGATGCCGAGAAGCGTGATGGGGCTGGTCAAGAGCTTCGCGGCGAACGTCCGCTGGTACGCGAGGTAGCCCACGCCGCCGACGATCACCAAGAAGAAGATCAGCGTCGTGATCCCCTCGCCCCACCGCTTCGCCTTCAGGAACCCGAGGCCAGGGACGATCGTTCCGGCGATCGTCCAGCCGAGCGCGCCCGGGAACGACGTGATGTCGTCCTCGACGGGGGCAGCAGCGGCGGCGCGGCGAGCCTCTGCAGGCCGGTACGGCTCCGTCATGCTCACCTCCCTGGGGAACTGTCCGTCATCGTAACGGGCTGAGATGTGGCGGTGGCAGTCGCCCGGGATTAGCTCTCACCCAGTTGGTGAGGCGTGCCGGGGACCGGTAGCATTCCCACGGCAAAAGGAGGCGTCGCCTAGTACGGTCTATGGCGCCCGCCTGCTAAGCGGGTTTGGGACACAAATCCCATCGCGAGTTCAAATCTCGCCGCCTCCGCCACGACACTGGCCCCGACTTTCGAGTCGGGGCCAGTGTCTTCTCTGCGACAGACGAACGTACCTAACGAAGGTTGCTGGCCGATGCCCCCGCGCGGGGCGTCCTGCGCAGGCGCGTTAGGTACGTTCCTGTGTTCGGTACTGCAGCGCGGAGCCCCCCGGGCCGAACGCCGAGGGGTTCGCAGGTGGTGGATCAGCCCTTGTGGGCTTCGATTCGGGCATGGAGCTTGTCGAGCTCGGCGTACAGCTCGGCTGGTGCGTGCTCGCCGAACTGCGCGAAGTACTCGGCCGTGACGTCAGCCTCCGCCGACCATGCGTCATTGTCGAACGCGAACAGTTTCGCGACCTGGTCGGCGCTCAGGTCGAGGCCCTCGAGGTTGAGGTCCTCGACAGCCGGGATACGGCCGCTGATCGCGTCGATCGCGGCGACTTCGCCGTTGACGCGCCGCAGCGCCCACTCGATCGGGCGGGAGTTCTCGCCGAAGCCGGGCCACAGGTACGAGCCGTCGGTGTCTTTGCGGAACCAGTTGACCTGGAAGATGCGCGGAGCCTTGTCCCCGAGTGTCTTGCCGACCTCGAGCCAGTGGGCCCAGTAGTCGGCCATGTTGTAGCCGCAGAACGGCAGCATCGCGAACGGGTCGCGGCGCAGCGCGCCGACGGTGCCCTCAGCGGCAGCCGTCTGCTCCGACGCGACGGTGGCGCCGACGAAGACGCCGTGCTCCCAGTCGTACGACTCGCTGATGAGCGGGATGTTCGTCGCGCGGCGTCCGCCGAAGAGGATGACGTCGATCGGGACGCCAGCCGGGTTCTCCCAGTCATCGGCGATGGATGATGCCTGGTCGGCGCGGACCGTGAAGCGGCTGTTCGGGTGGGCGGCGGGGGTTGGTGACCCGGGGGTCCAGTCCTTGCCGGTCCAGTCGATGAGGTGCGCGGGTGTCTCGTCGGTCATGCCCTCCCACCACACATCGCCGTCGTCGGTGAGCGCGACGTTGGTGAAGATCGTGTCGTGGTCGAGCGCCAGGAGTGCGGTCGGGTTCGTCTTGAGTGACGTGAACGGGGCGACGCCGAAGAAGCCGGCTTCGGGGTTGATCGCGTACAGGCGACCGTCCGGTCCGGGGCGCATCCACGCGATGTCGTCGCCGACGGTCTCGACCCTCCAGCCGGGGATCGTCGGGCGCAGCATGGCGAGGTTGGTCTTGCCACACGCGCTCGGGAACGCGGCGGTGAGGTGGTAGACGCGGCCGTCAGGTCCGGTGATCTTGAGCACAAGCATGTGCTCGGCGAGCCAGCCCTCGTCGCGGGCGAGCACCGAGGCGATCCGCAGCGCGTAGCACTTCTTGCCGAGCAGGGCGTTGCCGCCGTACCCCGATCCGTACGACCAGATCTCTCGGGTCTCGGGGAAGTGGGTGATGTACTTGTCGTCGCTGCACGGCCAGGCGAGGTCGTCGCGGGTGGTGCCGTCGGCGTCGACCAGGGGGTAACCGACCGAGTGCACCGCGGGGACCCAGTCGCCTGTCTCGGCGATGAGCTTCAGCGCCGGCGTGCCCATCCGGGTCATGATCCGCATGTTGACGACCACGTACGGGGAGTCGGTGATCTCGACGCCGAGGCGGGAGATGTCGCCGCCGAGGGGGCCCATGGAGAACGGGATCACGAACATGGTGCGGCCGCTCATCGAGCCCGCGAACACCCCCTTGAGGGTCTCGCGCATCTCGGCCGGCGACGCCCAGTTGTTCGTCGGACCGGCGTCGTCGGGGTGTTCGGAGCAGATGAACGTACGGGACTCGACGCGGGCGACGTCGGACGGTGCCGAACGTGCGAGGTAGCAGCCGGGGCGCTTCTCGGGATTCAGCTTGGTGAAGGTGCCTGAGGCAACCATCTCGGCATAGAGGCGGTCGCGCTCCTCAAGCGACCCGTCGCACCAGTGGACCTGGTCCGGCAGGGTCAGCTCGGCGACCTTCTCGACCCATGCAACGAGGTCGGCCGGAGCCTCAGCGGGGGCATTGAATGTGATCAGGTGGGTGGTCATCTGGTCCTCCGGATTTCCTCGGCGAGAGGGACAGCAGAAGCGTAAACCCGACGATGGTGTGCTCTTGACGGGGACGTGTCGATAAGGCTATGCGTGCTGGCAAGGGCAAACGCTTGCCGTCGATCGGTTTGCACGCTCCCCACAGCGGTGGGCTAGACTCAAGGGCCGATTCACCAAGCGCCCGTGGCTCAACGGATAGAGCACCTGACTACGGATCAGGAGGTTGGGGGTTCAAGTCCCTCCGGGCGCGCCAGATCGATCGATTTGTGTCAATTCCCCTTGTCAACGGATCTTTACGTTTGGCTTTGGGGCCGCGGACAGGTGGCCCGGTCGATCAGACCTCGCGATGCTGGCTCTTCGATCGCCGCTTCGCTTCGTGCGACAAGATCGTAGTCCGGCCGATTGACACCCCTCGCCTGATGGCCGTGTCCCCTGCCGGTCTAGGAGCATGCAGGGTGTTACCAAATCGTTAGACGTCAAGATACTTTGAAACGGTGCAGTGTTCTTCGGCCGACGGGCCAACCGTTCCCGGGACCCGACCGAGTTGGTGGGGCTGCGTTTCAGGCCCCAGAGGGCGAGCGGATCTCCGGGGAAGCGTCCTCGAGCGCGGCGTCCAGCAACCGGCTCACCGCGTACGTATCCCCTTGCGCGGCACCGAAGACGTGCGGGTTGTGCCCATCCCACGCCTGCCATCCCGGGTCGCCGCTGGTGACGAACCGGACCCACGCGGCGTGCATCTGGTCGGCGAGGTCCTGCGGCGGGGTGGGGCCGGCGACGGCGGTGACGCCTTCGGCGCCGAGGCAGTCCCACCTGAACGGCAGCTCGAGGCAGTGGAAGGCCATGCCGAGTGCGGGGCTGGCCCAGCGGAAGTCGTACGTCCACGTCCGCGGCCCGTGTGTATCGGCCCAGCGGATCGTCGGGATCCGGAACATGAAGTCGGTACCGAGCTGGCCGCACAGGGTGGCGGTCGAGGTCAGCTCTGTGTGCGCGGCGACGTACGCGACAGCTGTCTCGTTCGGGAGCCCCCCGTCGGTGAGCGCCGCGGCCGGATCCGTACCGGCCCACGCCTCCGCGAACCCCATGGTCGCCATGCTGAACTCGTGCGCCACGGTGCCGGCGAGCAGGTCCTTGTCGGCACCGATGCCGGTCGCGAGCGCCGCTGCCAGGTCGAGGGGGAGGACATCGTCGCCGGTGAGCGGTACGAACGGGAGGCCCACAGTTCGGTTGGCGATCGTACGGGAGACCCACTCGGCAGCGGATGGTGGCGGCGCCTCCGAATGTGCCATGTAGGCCGTCTGGAGATCCAGGATGGCGTCCTCGGTGAGCGTGGACCAGCCGGTACGAGTGGGCTCGACCCCGGCTCGTTCAGCCAGCTCGCGGCCGATGCGCTCGGCCTCGGCGATCGTTCGAGTGAGGCCTCCTCCGGAGTGGCTGATCGCACGTGCGAACAGTGGCTGGGCTAGGGGTGATGCGAGCAGCGACATGACCGCCGAGCCGCCAGCGGACTGCCCGGCGATCGTGACCTGCGAGGGGTCACCGCCGAACGCCGCGATGTTGTCCCGTACCCACTCGAGGCCCAGGATCATGTCGCGCAGCCCCCGGTTCGTGGGCGCGTCGGAGATCCAGCCGAAGCCGTCGAAGCCAAGACGGTACGAGAGGGAGACGGTCACGATGCCGTCCCGGTTGTACGAGCTGCCGTCGTACCACGGGCTTGACGGCGACCCCGCGAAGAAGCCGCCGCCGTGGATCCAGACGAGTACGGGCAGGTGCGCGGCGACGTCGCCGGGCGCCGGGGAGAAGACGTTGAGGTTGAGCGTCGCATCGCCGGGGAAGGAGGGCTCGGGAATCGTGGTGACCATCCCGAAGGGCCGCCGCTGGGGCGTGGCGCCGGGTGCTGATGCGTCGAGTTCGCCGAGCCAGGAGGTCGCACGCACGGGCGCCGCGAACCGCAGCTCGCCCACGGGAGCCTGCGCGAACGGGATCCCGTAGAACGCCGCCGAGGCTCCTCGCCAGATCCCGAGGATGTTGCCGGCAGTGGTCTGTACGAGGGGACGCCGATCGCTCATGCGTACATCATTCCCGGGCACGGTGGTGGGCCCGGTCGCCGCCCCCAAGGTTCGGCGGGAGTGCTGGAGACCACTGGTGCGCTCGCGTGGATCGTGACCCCACGAGCCGGCATCGAGACCCTGCGTCTGGTGCAGCTCGGCCGGGGCGAGGATCGATCGGCGAGATCGTAGTTGCGTCCTACAGGTCGACGATCGCGGGTCGGAAGCGCAGGTCCAGTTTGAAGAGTTCCTTCGAGTCGGAGGCAAGATCTTGAGCGAGTCGTATGGCCGACGAAGCACCGGTCACAATGCGCTGCCAGGAAATGTCAGCTTTGTTCTCGACGCCGGACCTGAGCCTCATCTCAATTTGAGACTCAAACGCGGATCTATAGAAGGCATTGCCGAGCAAGCTGCCGCATTGAACGATTCTCATACCGCGACCCAACTCTTCCATCGAGAAGTTGCGTCGTAATGCCAATGCAGTGACATCTGCGAGATCTTCCGCCCCTGTCTTGACGATGTTCTGGGCAGCCAGGTCGCCACGTTCGGCCGCCCCACACACACTGGCCGCGAATCGCGCAATCTCCTTCTTCATGTTCTGGTCACCCACCCCGAGGTCACGGAGTTTTGCGATGAGGGCCCGATCGTCCTCGGCGCGCACACCGTAGACCTGTCTCAGTCGTTGTATGAGTACCGAGTCAATGCTGCTCTCGAAGTCTCGAAAAGCCTGCCTGATCGCGAGAAGCCCGATCCAAAAACCACTCCCGTAATCTGAGGCCACCCATTCTTGGCCCCCTGCCTGATGCAAGGAGCCGTCCGTCGAACGGACAAGCACGTTAGACCCCGTCCCAGCGATGATGACACTGTCGGCTCGCATGCCGAGAAGTAGAGAGACTCCGTCATTGCCAACGCCGATGTGACGAAGAGAACCATGGGAAAGCGTTGAAGCCACTTCGTCCAATGCGGCCACATAGTCGTCCCTGGTCCATGGAGAGAACCCCGCCGCACTGACCCACGTGTACACGGATAGCGTGCCGCTCGCGAGCTCGTCAAGGCGCATTTCGAGAGGCGCGAGAATCTTTCGAAGGACTGATGGAATCAGAGACGGCGAGAGCGCTCCGGAAAGGCTCGCCGCGACTTCATAGTTGGAAGATCTGCGGCTGCCGTCAGTGTCAATCAGAAGGATTTCGACATTCGTACGGGTGCCACCAGAATCAACACCGACGAATACGCCTTCGCCTACAGCAGGATTAGCCATTTACCCTCTTGACGTAGTTCGTTCTTGCCAATTAGTTCTGTGATCGCATTCTCGATATCATCCGGGTGATGGCCGACTTCGAGAAGGGATGTTGCCAGGTGTGTCCGGGCGACCCTGCCGCCGACATCCTGAAGTGAATTCGCCTTTCGACGCACGAGCGTCTGGAGGTTAGGGGAAGGGGCATGGATCGGTGCTTCCTCGGCAGTGGCTGGTCCGCCCATTGAATAGACAGAATGCCTGACTGATTCGAGTTCTTTTTCCAACTGTCGGTTCTGGTCTCTAGCTACGCGCGTCGCTCGTCTCTCGAAGAAGAAGCCCGTGATAAGTCCCACTGCTAGACCCATCGCAGTGTTGATGATGTCTCGCCACATTGGATTGCCGTTCGAGTGATGTCCCCGCTTTTCAGATAAGATAGCAGGTCGGGGGTGCGCCAGCAAGTTTATCTCAGCGTGAGTCGATTAACTTCGGGGTCTGGTATGGGCAGTCCTGAGACCGACAACGCATGTGTCCTGGGATGTGAAGGAGATCGTCAATCGGCGACACAACACAGTGACCGGCTCGCCGGATTGGTGGGCGGAACGTGATCGCCAAGTAGGCCGTCGTCGGTGTGCGTGGTCCGTGACGATGCGTAGACAGCTTCCCGACACCAGCAAGGCCCTTCGCCAAGCTCATCAAGAAGCTCGCCATCAAGGTCAAGCGGTCGATCGTCCGGAATCCGCACAGGGCAGGCCAGAGGCCGGAAGGCCGCGTCCGCCGCCTCTGGCAGCGTGTTGAAGAACCATCCGATGAGGTTCCTGTGGAACAGTTCGCGCTGGCCGTGCATGAGCCTGCCGAGCGGCTTGGCTTCGATGCGGCGAGCGATCTCCCTGAAGTCGACATCCATGGCGCCGTCCGAGTATCGGCGACCTCGGAGCCTACGTTCCCGCGGGACCCCCGGACTCCACAGATCCACGTGGCCGATTCGGGGCCTGTGCATAACTTTCCCATTCGTCTCTGACGGCCGTTAGCGTCGTGGGCGAAGGAGGTCACACCCCATGACCGATATGGAAATGCCGGACATGTTCGACAAGCTCACGGCTCAGGCGGGGCAGTGGGCGGAGCTGTACCCGGAGCCACCAGAGTTCGAGTTGTCGAGCGACCGCGAGCTGACAAGGACTGATGCGGAGCGTCGGGTCGAGGTCACGATGAAGGACTGGCACGTGGCGTCGGTGCATATCGACGACACCTGGTACACGGAGTGGCTCCCGTCGCTGCTCCAGATCGAGCAGGCGGTACGGGACGCGGTGAATGCGGCGCTCGGCGACTACTGGGCCCACGAACTGCGGGACGCGAAGGACCACCAGACGCCGATGGGCGAGATCGCCGCCGGGCTTCAGGAGCTGTCGGTCGAGTTCCGCGGTGCGTACGCGAATGCCGTCGCTCGCCTGGAGGCCCACGAATGAGTGACATCAGGTTCACGCCGTCGGTGTGGCAGGAGGCCGGGAGACGGTACGAGCAGGCGGGCTCTGATCTCGTATCGGGCGTCGTCCACCATCTGTCGGTGCTGGACGTGTCCCAGATCGGCTGCGACAAGGGATCACACCTCGTCGACCAGGCGTTGTCGCTCGTGATTCCCGCCGTGAAGGAGGCCTTCGACGCGGCGTGCCGGGACCTGGCCGACAACATGGCCGGCATCGGAGGGGCGATGACCGACACCGGCGTCGCGTACCAGCAGCTCGAGGAGACTCAGGTCGAGCTGGCGCGGCAGATCAGCCAGGGGTCGTCGCCATGGCGCTGACAATGCCGGAGTGGCTGGTGGGGGCGATGTCGTACGTGGGCTACGACTTCCCGCAGTCCAACGAGGACGTCCTGCACGCCTGGGCCGACCACCTGAAGTCGCTGGACCACACGATGGATGCGGCGCATGCGGATCTTCTGGCTGCGATCCAGCACGTCCACGACCACAACGCAGGCCCGGGGGCGGAGGCGTTCGGGAGGTACGTGTCGGGCTCGGACAGTGACGCCGACGCGCTGGTCCGCTTCGGCGAGGGCTGCGAGATCGCATCGCTCGGCTGCGACATCTGCGCATACCTGGTCGTCGTGATAAAAGGCGTCATCCTCTTCCAGCTCGCCCTGGTCGCCCCAGCCATCGCCGCCGGCCCCGTCAGCTTCTGCATCAAGAAGGCCGTCGAGTGGGCCATCAACCAGGCCATCAGCATGGCGATCGCGAAGCTCCTCGCCTGATGGCCAGGTTCGCCGCCGCCAGCAAGGCCCTCCGTGGACCGTTCAAGAAGCTGATCCGAAACCTTGAGATCGCTCTGCGCAAGCCGGTCGTGAAGAAGTTCGGCGCAGTCGGGCGCAAGATCGGGGCCCATTTCCGGTCAACCGATTCAGGGACGGCGTCCGAAGCCGCAAGGGAGGCAGCAAGAGTGCGTTCATCTGGTGCGAAGCCGATACCTGTCGCGACAAGCGCTGCTGTAGATCGGACGACCGGTCGGGTGGTCGGGGTCGGCTGTTGCAGGGACAGTCCTGAAGTCCCAGAGGAACTGCGTTCCGTGCTGCCGGAGAAGTCTCTCGAACCATGGCCGGTGACCAACTGCGCCGAGGTCAGTGCGGCGTCGACGGCCATCAAGAGCGGGTCGCGTCTGGAGGACCTCGTCATACGAGCGATCCGAACGAAAGAGGATGTCGAGTTCCCGCCGTGCGAGAACTGCAAGACTTGGCTTCCGGGAGAGGACTAGCAATGGATGCTTTGACCCTGCTTCGACGCTCAGGGTGGTCCCCTGGCCGACGCATCGATGTTGCTGAGGAGCTTGCCTTCTTGGTTTCTGAAGGCTTCCCGGCAACTCCGGCGGCGGAGCGCTTCCTGAGCGAGTACTCGGGATTGCAGATCTCGTGGGAGACCAAGTCCAATCCCCTGACACTCGGTGGGCGTGTGGCCGCGCGAGGCGTCGATTCGACATGGGGCGAGGCTTATTCGGAGGCTCTCGGCGTGACCCTTTCCCCAGTAGGCCAGTACTCGAACATGACCCTGTACATCGATCCTGCGGGGGATCTCTGGGGAGGCTTCGACGATCTGTACGGCGAGGTTGGGTCCCTCCTTGATGTGATCCGGGAGACTTTTCTGGAGCCGCCGAGACCGCTCGATCGACGCTTGGCAGCGGAGTGACTTGGCGCACGAGCTGACCTTGAGCCAGAGCACGCAGTCGTTCCATTCCGAAGATAACGCGGTTGTTATCATCGAGTCTATGGGTGAAGCGACGTTTGCAGAACGGCTCCGATTGCGCCGGGCTGCGGCGGGGCTGACGCAACGCGAGTTGGCCGCCGCCTCCGGGGTGAAGCAACCGCTCATCGCCGCCCTCGAGAGCGGCGCTCGGCAGCCGACGGCCTCGGCGCGTTCCGCGTTGGAGGATGCCCTCCGCGTTCGGCCGTCGGAGGTACTTCGTGTTGCTCGCGACCAGGTGCTGGCCGCGGTCCTGGCGATCGGCGGTGATAACGTGCGCGTCTTCGGGTCAGTCGTCCGAGGGACGGACGGACCTGACTCGGACCTTGACCTGCTGGTGACGTTCCCGCCGGGTTCTGACATCGTCACGCTGCTTGGTCTGGAGGAAGACCTGGCCGACCTGCTGACAGTACCGGTCGACATCGTCTCTGCCGGCAGTTCCGGCCCGGCTCTTGCACGAGCGTTGGCTGAGGGGGTACCCCTGTGACCGCCGAACGGATCCAACGACGGCTCGATGATCTTGCCCGGATTGGCCAGGAGGCGGCATATGTGGTTGCCAAGGGCCGACTGGACTATCTGGCCGACACCATGGAGGGCGCTCTGCTCCGAAACGCCGGCGAGCGGATCCTGATCAAGGCGGCGACCGTCACGGAGAAGCTGCCGGACGACTTGAAGGTGCAGCATCCAGAGGTCGACTGGACGGGGATCAACCGGATGCGCAACCTCGTGGCTCACCACTACGACAAGGTCAACGACGACCTGCTGTGGACAGCCCTGAGCGTACGGATTCCGCGTCTCGTCAAGGACCTCGGGATCCAGCGGTAGGAGACGTTCCCGCGGGAACGTACAGTCGCGACTATCCGCGCGTCCAGAAGTCCCAACCTGGCGGCGGGGTGGGCCAGTCGGGGGAGGGACGCCACGAGGCATCGGGCTCGAAGCCCTCCGGTACCGGCGGCCAGCCCGGTGGGAGGTGCCCCGGCCCTGTGAGATCCGTCCTGCACAGCCCGTACGGCGGAATCTCTGACGCCCTCCACCTAAGTGGTGGGGTGCACGGACGAGCTCGCGGGTGCCGGGTCCGCGTACGCAGGGAACGACATCTCCGGTACGGGCGGGGGGTGAGCACGACCATCAACAGCACCAAGCTCTGGACCGGCCCGGCGAAAGATGCCTTCTCCGCAAAGATGGCGCTCCTCGAGAAAGAGCCTTGCCACTCGGAGCCAGGCCATTGGTCCTTCTCGATGCCAGAATCGGAGACATGCTTCTCAACCGTCTGGAGATCTTCGCCGACAAGCTGCGCGGGGTCCTCGAGCCCGGGGAGACCGCGACGTTCCTCGGCGCTGCCACGTACATCGCGGGCGACGAGCAGCTCGGAGAAGACCGGCCACGGTTCGACATCGCACTCGATCTCCCGGACCTCCTTCTCGGTCTGCCCATCCCGGTCCTCCAGGCCAGGATGGACGAGTTGCTCATCGGCCGGTCCCTCGTGGGCGACCCCGGCTGCCGGGCCGAGGCGCTGGCTTCGGTGCTCAGCCCCACCCCGGACCTCCTCGTGACCGATCGCCGGCTCCTCGTCGTCAAGCAGGACGGCAACGCGTTCCGAGTCCTGTGGCAGGCACCTCGGGAGGCGATCATCGCGGCCGCCTCGGCGGGGCGCCCGGGTCAGAGGGGTCGTGTACGACTGGTGCTCGGTGACGGCTCAGGACTGGCCGTCGTCCTCGGGCTGGTCCTCCCTGGACGTGCCAAGCGGTTCCTCGCGGCCCTGCAGCCGGTCGCGGGCGAGCTGCGCTGACGGGTTCGTCACGATCCGGGTTGAGGTTCGTCAGGATCCGGGTTGAACTGTCGGAGTCGCGTCGTACAGTCCGTACATGCGCGCGATCCAGGCCCGTGAGGCGGGCGGCCCCGATGTCCTCGAGTTCGTCGAGCTGCCTGATCCGACGCCCGGTCCGGGCCAGGTGCTGGTGAAGGTGGCGGCGGCCGGGGTGAACTTCATCGACACGTACAGGCGGGCTGGCATCTACCCTGTACCCTTCCCGCACGTCGTCGGCAGCGAGGGCGCCGGCGAGGTGGTCGCGCTCGGCGCCGGCGTCACGGACGTCGCGGTCGGCGATCGCGTGGCCTGGGCGGACGCGCCCGACTCGTACGCGGAACTCGTCCTCGTGAACACCGCTCGCCTCGTGCCGGTGCCCGACGGGGTGGCCCTCGACGTGGGGGCCGCCATCCCCTTGCAGGGCATGACGGCGCACTACCTGGTGACGTCGACCTATCCCGTACAGCCCGGCGACGACGTGCTCGTCCACGCCGCCGCAGGTGGTGTGGGGCTGTTGCTCACGCAACTCGTCGTCGCGCACGGAGGCCGTGTGATCGCGACCGTGTCGACGGCGGAGAAGGAAGCGCTCGCGCGGCAGGCCGGCGCGGACGTCGTGATCCGCTACGACCAGCTCGCCGACATCACCGCCGAGCTCCCGCGGCTCGTCAAGGACTCGACGGGCGGCAAGGGCGTGGCGGTCGTCTACGACGGTGTTGGCAAGACCACTTTCGACGCCTCGCTCGCGAGCCTCAAGCCGCGCGGGATGATGGTGCTCTTCGGCGGATCCAGTGGCCAGGTACCGCCCTTCGACCTCCAGCGGCTCAACTCCGGCGGCTCGCTGTTCATCACCCGGCCGACGCTCGGCTTCTACACGGCCACGACCGATGAGCTCCGCTGGCGGGCGAAGGAGCTGTTCGAGGCCGTACGGGCGGGAACCTTGAACGTACGGATCGGGGCGCGGTTCCCCCTCGCCGATGCCGCCGACGCGCACCGGGCGCTCGAGGGGCGCGCGACCACCGGGAAGGTCATCCTCGTCCCGTGAGCGAGCGGTCGAGCAGGTTCTCGAACACGTCCGAACCGGCCCAGACTCCCGCCCTGCCCTGGCGCGGGGTCATGCTCGACGTCGCGCGGCACTTCGTGCCGATCAGCGAGGTGACGCGCATGGTCGACGCGATGGCGCTGCTGCGCCTCAACGTCCTCCACCTCCACCTCAGCGACGACCAGGGTTGGCGGTTCGAGTCGAAGACCTGGCCTCGGCTCACCGACGTTGGCGCGTGGCGTGACGAGACAGTCGTCGGACGTCCGGGCAACTATCCCGATGGGAGCCTGCACCCCGAGAACCACCTCAACGCCTACGACGGTGCGCGGCACGGAGGCTTCTACACCCAAGCCGAGCTCCGCGGACTGGTGGCGTACGCGCGCGACCGCGGGGTCATGGTCGTGCCCGAGATCGATATGCCGGGGCACATGCGAGCGGCACGGGCTGCGTACCCGGAGTTGGGATACGCGCCCACCCCGCTCGGCGTGGGCCGCAGCTGGGGGGTCTATCCCGAGGTGCTGCGAGTGGACGAGGATGGGCTGGCGTTCTGTACGGACATCCTCGGTGAGGTGCTCGACGTTTTCGATGCGCCGTACGTCCATATCGGCGGCGACGAGTGCCCGAAGGTGGAGTGGGAGTCGTCGTCCGTCGCCCGCGCCCAGCAGGAGGATCTTGGGCTCGGCAGCGTCGCCGATCTCCAGCGGTGGTTCACCGGGCAGATCGGCACGTTCCTCACCTCGCGCGGACGCCGGCTCGTCGGCTGGGACGAGATCATCGACGAGGGCGTACCCGACGGCGACCCGGTTGTCATGGCCTGGCGCGACTGGACCGATGCTGCCGGCAGGGCGACACGCGCCGGGGTCGATGTCGTACAGGCGCCGTCGCTGCTCTACCTCGACCACTCGTTCGGCATGGGCGAGGGCGAGCCGCTGGCGATCGGGCCAGGCGCGGACCTGGCGTCCGTCTACGCGTACGACCCGTACGCGGGGCTCGGCGACTCGGCCCATCTGCTCGGGCTCCAGGCCCAGTTGTGGAGCGAGTACATCCCGACCGCCGAGCACCTCTGGTACATGGCGTTCCCGCGCCTGGTCGCCGTCGCCGACATCGGGTGGTACGGAGCTGATCGGCCACCGTACGAGGAGTTCCTCGCCGGTCTGCCGGCTCGACTCCAAGCGCTCGCCGACCTCGGCATCGGCCACCGGCCGCTGTAGCTCGCTCGGACAGGTGCCGCCGGATCTGAGTTCATGGGCACGTACGGGGTCGTCGCCGCGCGTGGGCGGCCGCGTGTACGGGTGGGGGATCGACCGCGGGTGGCTTCCTCCTTTCACTGGCACATACGCGGGCGCCGGTGCAGATAGCGATCGGCGCCCGAGTATCTGCCAGTGAATGGAGGTGATCGTACGATCCTGGCTCAGGCGACGGCCCGCATCCCAGCGGTCGCGGGGGCGCCGACGCCGCCCGGTGCGTACCGGCCCACGTGCGATGACGCGGATGGCTCAAGGAGCCATCGCATACCGTGGCCGTACAAGCGGTCATACCAGGAGGAAGCCATGAAGATCGTCGTGTACGGAGCCACAGGCATGGTCGGCAGCCAGGTGGCACTCGCCGCCATCGCCCGTGGCCACGAAGTGACGACGGTCTCGCGCAGCGGCACTGACGTCGCCGGGGCCACGGCCCTCGCGGCCGACATCACCGACACCGATCGCGTTGTCGAACTCGCCGCCCACGCCGACGCGGTCGTCATCGCGATCCCCACTGACCGTACGGGCGAATCCGCCGGACCCATCGTTGACGCCCACCGGCGCATCATCGCCGCCCACCCGGCCGCACGGCTCCTGGTGGTCGGCGGCGCCGGTTCGCTCTCGGTTGGCGACGGACTCCTCGCCGATGCGCCGGGATTCCCCGACGCGTACAAGCCGGAGGCCAGAGCGTTCACCGCAATTCTCGACGACTACCGCGCATCGTCCGGCCTCGACTGGACCCTCGTCTCACCCTCGCCGGCGATCGCGCCGGGGGAGCGCAAGGGCTATGTGGTCGGTACGGACTCGCCGGTCGGCGACTCCGTCACGACAAGCGATTTCGCCGACGCGATCCTCGACGAGCTCGAGTCGCCGACGTACAGGGGGCGCCGCTTCACGGTCGCGTCCAAGGGCTGACGCTGGTCAGCGAGCCGCCTGGCTCGTCGCCGGTACGGGGCAGGCGCGCTCGCCGGAGAGCCGCACCTTGAGCGAGTAGCCGAGCAGGCCCATCGCCGCGACGGCGAGAAGCGGCTGTATGGGGGCGAACCACTGCAACGCGCCCGAGGCGCCGAGCGCCAGCAGCACGATCTTGTTGCAGACCGGGCAGCCGACCGCGAAGAACGTGAGTACGCCTCCGGCAACGCCGAACCGCGACGGGCGGTCCTCGCCGAGCTTGGGGTCGGGGGCCGATCCGGGCTCGCGAACGTACGTGGCGAACACCAGCCCGCTGAGCACCGCCGTCACGATGAGCACCGGCCACGACCACCACGTGACCCCGACCTCACGCCCGAAGATCGGCGTGGGAATCATCGCGGTCGGTACGGCCACGACGAGCACCGTGACGAGCGCCGTCGCCATCGCGGCGCCCCATCGGCGAGTGGACCAGTTCCTCACGTATACCCCCAGGAGTATGTACGGGATGACTCTAGCGGGTCTTCCGGCGACATAGGTCCTCTCCTCGAGCGCATAGGTCCTCTCCTCGAGCGCACAGGGTGTCTCGCCGAGGGGTACAGGGTGTCTCGCCGCGCGAACCGTGATCGCGCCGCGGCGTCCGGGACAGGCGCCGTCACTGGGGCCGCGGTCATCCGCGAGCCTCGGCGACGAGCAGGGTCACCTCATCCAGCCACGCTTCTCTCTGGGCCTCGGAGCTGCTCGTGACCGGTCCGTACATGCGGCGCGTGACCGAGGTCACCCCGCAGAAGCCGAACACACCCGTCTCCCAGATCCGCCCCATCGGGTCCCCGAAGACTGCCAACTCGCGGTCCGGGGGCGTGTCACCGGTGTTGAACACGAGTGCCCGGCACGTCAGCAGCCCGATCGGCGGCAGACCGATAGGCGCGTCGCGGTAGGCGACGTCCGGTACGAACACCCTGTCGATCCATCCCTTGAGCATCGCGGGCGGCATGCTCCACCAGTTCGGGTGACAGATGATGACGATGTCGGCGGCGGCAAGCTCTTCGCGATGCTGCGCGACCCGCGCATCGCCACCGCTCACCGGCTCGAAGCCCTCCGCGTACAGATCGTGGTGCGCGACCTCGACCCCCAGCCCGCGCAGCGTCGCCTCCGCCCGCTCCGCCATCGCGTGGCTGAAGCTTCTGCGGCTGGGATGACCAACGACAGACAGTGCGAACACCACGTCTCCTCAGGCGACGGGCCAGTGCCCGCGCGTCCCTCGACTGTATCGAGATGGAGTCCCTTCGCAGGCCGTGCGCCCGCCAGAAGCGTCAGTCGTACCAGGACTCCGCGGCTCGGCGGGAGCGGAGGTAGGAGTCGACGATGGCTGCTCCTAGATCATCGAGCTCCGGTGCGACGACGCGACCGCCCACCCGCTCGGCGAGTTGTCCCATGAAGCGCGCCAGCCCCGGATCGTCGCCGAGCCGAAAGAACGTCGTCTGCGTACCGCGCCTGGCCACCTGGTCGAGCGCTTGGATCGTCAGACGCAGCGTCTCCTCATCCGGCGGGTACGCGAACCAGGCGTGTCCCTCGCCCTGGAGATGCGCCGTCGGCTCGCCGTCGGTCACCACCAGGAGCACCGGCTGCATCGACGGGTGCTCGCGGAAGAACTTCTCGGCGAGCAGCAGCGCATGGTGGAGGTTCGTGCCCTGCTCCCGTACAGCCGACAGCCCGGTGAGCTCGTCGATGTCCATGGTCTGCGCGAGGTAGCCGAACGTCACCAGCTCCAGCCGGTCACCCCGGTAGCGGGTCGAGACGAGATGATGCAGCGCCAGCGCCGTACGCTTCATCGGCACCCACCGGCCCTCGGCCGCCATGGAGTACGACACGTCGACGAGCAGCGCGACCGCCGACTGCGTACGCGCCTCGGTCTCGGTCACCTCGACATCGCGCACGTCGATCCGCATGCCACGGCTCGGGTCGCCGCCCTCGATCACCGTGCGTCGCACCGCGTTGGTGACCGTACGGGTCACGTCCCAGGGCTCGGTGTCGCCGAACGCCCACTCGCGGGAGGCACCGGTCTGCTCACCTGCCGCGCCGGCCATGCGTGTGTCGCGCGAGCCTGTACGTCCGGACAGCTGTTTCGCCGCATCTGCCAGCAGTGACTTGCCCAGCTTCCGCATCGCCGCGGGCGACAACTTCAACGACCCGTCCGGCGCACGGCGAAGCAGCCCCGAGGAGCGCAGCTCCCGCTCGATCTCGGCCAGCCTCCGCGCCGAGATCGCCGCCTCGTCGCCCAGCTGGCGCGCCAGCGCATCGACGTCGACGTCGTCGAGATGCGCGCCCCCGTACCCCTGTCCGAGCTGCTCCGCCAGCGACTCCAGCTCCGCGAGGTCCTGCAGCACGCCGGTCCCGTCGCCGAGCCCGAGGCCCTCGTCGCCGCTGAACGACTCCTGCCCGGACCAGTCCTCGCCGGGCCGCAGTGCCTGGAGGTTGGCGTCGAGCTGGTTGATCTGCTGCATGAGGTCGGGCGACCCGAAAGCCTGTGAGCTCAACTCCATGAGCTCGTCGCGCTGCTCCTGCGACATCGACCGCATCATCCGCTGGGCCGCCGCGGCGCGCTCCGCCAACGCGTCGATCAGCTCCTCCACGGTCTCCGGGTTCTCCGGGAAGAACTGGCCGTGCTTGTCCATGAAGTCGCGCATCATCTGCTCGGTGTCCTCGCCGCGGCGGTGCGCATCGAGCAGCTGGTTGAGGTCCGCCAGCATCTCCGACACGGCCTGGCGGTCCTCGTCCGTGGCGTTCTCGAGCGCGTCCTTCATGCCGGCGAACCGCTGGTCCAGCAGCTCGCGGCCGAGCAGGTCCTTGATCTTCTCGTACGAATCCTTCGCGTCGGTCGACTGCCAGTCGTACGAGCTCAGCGAGTTCACCGCCGCAGCCGTCGAGCTGGGCAGGCTGTCGAGCGTCATCTCGCGCAGCGCCCGGTCGCCGTCGTCCATGGTCGCGTCGCGGGCGAGCTGACCTCGTTCCTCCAGCACGGCCTCGTCGAGAAGCTTCTTCACTTCCTCGAGCGTGCCGTCGAGTCGGTGGTTGCGCAGCAGCTCCTGACGCTTGCGATGTACGTCGCGTGCCAGATCATCAAGCCCACGCTGCTCGCGGCCACCGCGCCGCAGGTACTCGCGCAGTGCGCCTTCGGGCGAGTAACCGGCCATGACGTCGTCCGAGACGGCCTTCAGCGCCTCGGCCAGGTCGACAGGCGGGGCGAGCGGGTCCGGCCCGCCCGCGTACCGTCCGTACAGGGACCTTCTTCGACGCCTGGCGTCGCGCGGGACGCTAGCCATACAGCGTCTCCCCGTCGCCGGAGTCCTTGGAGATCCGGCGCGCCAGGTAGAGGCCCTCCAGCGCCAACTCGATCGCGCTCGCGCGCTCACCGGCCGACGTGGCGCCGAAGCGCTCCGCCAGAGCGTCGTACGTCCCGTTCAGGTGCGGCAGCGTGCCGACGAACTCAGCCGCGGTGATCTGCTCGCCGGTCGTGACGGTGACGGACCCGTCGAGCGCCTCGACGAGCGGGCCGAGGTCGATGCCCCGGTACAGCTCCCGTACGGTCTCGGCGGTCGCCATGCGCAGGAGGTGGTCGAGGATGTCGCGCTCGCGGCCCTCCTCTCCGGACTCGAACTCGATCTTGCCGCCGAGCACGTCGACAGCGCTCTCGAGGTCGACGACGCGTGCGACTGCCTCGTCCTCGCCACGAATCGTTGCCCGGTGACGGGCCGCGGCCGCGATGGTCTCGGCGCCCGCGATCGCGAACCGCGCCGACACGCCCGAGCGCTGGTTGACGGCCGGAGACTCGCGCAGCTGGCGCGTGAACCGGGCGAGGATCTCGAGCAGCGGTTCGGGCAGGTCGGCGACGAGGTTTGCCTCCTGCTTGATGACCGCGACCTCGTCGGAGAGCTCGAGCGGATAGTGCGTACGGATCTCGGCGCCGAAGCGGTCCTTGAGCGGGGTGATGATGCGGCCGCGGTTCGTGTAGTCCTCGGGGTTCGCCGAGGCCACGACCAGTACGTCGAGGGGAAGCCTCAGCACGTACCCGCGGATCTGGATGTCGCGTTCCTCCATGACGTTGAGCATCGCGACCTGGATCCGCTCGGCCAGGTCGGGGAGCTCGTTGATCGCGACGATCCCGCGGTGGCTACGGGGGATGAGGCCGAAGTGGATGGTCTCCGGGTCTCCGAGCCGGCGTCCCTCGGCGACGCGCATCGGGTCGACGTCGCCGATGAGGTCGGCGACGGAGGTGTCCGGCGTGGCGAGCTTTTCCGAGTACCGCTCGGAGCGGTGCTTCCACGCCACGGGGAGTGCGTCGCCGAGCTCGATGGCGCGGCGCCTGGACTCCGCGGTGATCGGGTCGTACGGGTGCTCGCCCAGCTCCGACCCCGCGATGACGGGCGTCCATTCGTCGAGCAGCCCCGAGAGCGTACGCAACAGGCGGGTCTTGCCCTGCCCGCGTTCGCCGAGCAGTACGACGTCGTGGCCCGCGATCAGGGCACGCTCGAGCTGAGGAATGACCGTACGGTCGAAGCCGTGGATCCCCGGCCAGGGGTCGCGGCCCTCCGCGAGTGCGGCCAGAAGATTGTGCTGGATCTCCTGGCGCAGCGACTGCTGCTCATGCCCTGATGCCCGAAGCTCGGAGACTGTACGGATGTTCGGCTGGCTCACGCTGTCACGCTAACTCCGGCCACCAAGCGCGGACCTGCGTCTCACGCGGGACAGATCCTCTCCTCGAGTGGATAGGTCCTCTCCCCGAGTGGATAGGTCCTCTCCCCGAGTGGATAGGTCCTCTCCTCAACGGGTACAGGTCCTCTCCCCGAGAGGTGGAGGTGTCTCGCCGAGCGGTCAGGCTCCGTACTGAGCGCGGTACGACTGCATCGCCGGGAGGTATGTCGCGAATCGTGGGTCGTGCGCTACGTACTCGACGACGTCGTCCAGGGTCACGATCGCTCGTACGTCGACTCCGTGGTCGGCGCGGACCTGGCCGATCGCGGACATGGCTCCCGTACCGCGCTCCTGGCGGTCGATCGCCACGATCACGCCCGCGAGCTCAGCACCCGCAGCATGGACGAGGTCGATGACCTCACGGATCGCCGTACCGGCGGTGATGACATCGTCGATCACCAGCACCCGGCCGGACATCTCGGCGCCGACGAACAGGCCGCCTTCGCCATGGTCCTTGGCCTCTTTGCGGTTGAACGCCCACGGCACGTCGCGGTCGAAGTGCTCGGCGAGCTGGACCGACGTGGCGGCGGCGAGCGGGATGCCCTTGTAGGCCGGGCCCAGCAGCACGTCGAAGCCAAGGTCCCAGGCGTCGATCGCGGCGGCGTACGCACGACCGAGCCCGGCAAGCTTCGCGCCCGTGTTGAACTTGCCGGCGTTGAAGAAGTAGGGGGAGGTACGACCGGACTTGAGCGTGAACTCGCCGAACTGCAGGACCTGATGGGCAAGAGCGAACGCGATGAAGTCACGCTGGTATTCCTGCATGTGCCTCAGCCTAAGGGCCGCTCAGCCTTGAGACGAGCGGGGCCCCCCGGCCGAGGGTGCGGTGGTCGAGTGGCGCCCCCCAAGCGGGGGCCACATCACGCCAACATGCACAACATCGTTATGAAACAGCGTCGCGATATCCTTGTCAAGTGCCACGGCCGAAGGTATATGACGAGGACCTCCGCAGGAGGCTTGTCGCGCGGGCCGCAGCGATGCTCGCGGAGCGCGGTCCGGACGGCTTGGCGCTGCGACAGCTCGCCGCCGCAGAGGGCACGTCGACCACCGCGATCTACTCGATGTTCGACGACCGTGCCGGGCTGATCCTCGCGGTCGGGCACACTGCGTCGCTCGGCTTCGTCGCCGCGCAGCGCGCGGTTCCCCTGACCGTGGACCCGTACGCGGACCTGCTCAGCTTCGGTCGCGCGTACCGTCACTGGGCTCTCGAGCACCCGACGCTCTACCTGGTGCTGATGACTCCCGCGGTCCCTGACTTGCACCTCGATGGGCCGATCCCGGAGTCCGAGGCCGCCGAGCCGCTCCGAGATGTCATCGTTCGGCTCATCGATGCGGGCATCTTCCCGCCGCTGGAGCCCGACATGATGCTGGGGATCATCTGGGCCTCGGTGCATGGCTTCGTCTCGCTCGAGCTTGACGGCTACTTCAAGCACGTGCCGCAGGAAGACCTCGACCTGATGTACGAAGCGCAGTTGAGCTCGATCGGCCGCGGCTGGCGTGTTGCCGGCTGAAACTCGCATGTATCCCTTTGGGGGAGTCATCCGTCTATGGGGTGACACTTACCCGAAGGGATTCTCTGATGAAGCCGAACATGGGCTCCATGGATCGCAAGATCCGCTCTTTCATCGTCGCACCGGTGCTCGTGATCCTCGCGATCGTGTTTCACAGCGTCGTGTGGTTGATGGTCGTGCTGCTGCTGCTGGCGGTTGTGATGTGGGCGACGTCGGCGGTCAAGACCTGCCCGCTGTACATGCCGTTCAAGTTCAGCACCGCCAACAAGTAGGCCCTCTCACTCGCGGCCGCACAGTCACTCCCGCTTCCGCGCGGTCGCACATCGCGCCCGCGCAGTCGTAGAGGGATGCCTGTGCGGTCGTGTCGTGTCCGGATTGTCCGCGTGTGAAACCTCCGCTGCGGACGGGTGTCCTACGGTGTGAGCATGGCGTTGGACACCGACGAACTCACCGAGGCTGTGCCTCGGCTGTACCGGTACGCCCTGACGCTGTGCCGAAACCATGATCTGGCCGAGGACCTCGTCCAGGACACGCTGGTGAAGGCCCTCGAGCACGGGGAGACGTTCCGCGGCGACTCGTCCGTACAGACCTGGCTCCATCGCGTCCTCCACCACCGCTACGTCGATGTGGTCCGTGCGGACCACGACACGTCCACGCCTCCTGAGGACGTGGCCGGCCTCGTCGAGCAGCGGTGGCAGGACGACTCGTACACCGTCGACGTCGAGCAGGTCGTCCTCCGGGCCGAGCGTGACGACGAGCTGCGCGACGCCCTGGCCCACCTGCCGGTCACGTACCGATCGGCTGTCATCCTGCACGACGTCGAGGACTGGACCGCAGCCCACGTCGCCGAGATCCACGAGGTATCCCTTGCTGCAGCCAAGCAGCGCATCCGCCGAGGCCGCATGATGCTCGTCGACGAGCTCGCCGCGAACGCGCAGCACCACGCCGACCTCAAGGGCGTCCCGCTGCGCTGCTGGGACGCCCGCGAGAAGGTCAGCGACTACCTCGACGGCGACCTCAGCCAGCCCGAACGCCACGCTCTCGAGCGCCACCTGGGTGGTTGCCCGACATGTCCGCCGCTGTTCGCCGGCCTGGTGGGCGTACGGGACGGTCTCGGGCGCCTCCGCGATCCCGATACCGTCATCGCGCCGCAACTGGCCGAGCGGCTCCGGGCCTTGCGTACCGGGGTATAGGGAGAGATGTGAGCAACAAGCACACCGAGCCGAGCGAGCAGACCGGGACCGAGGCGTCCGAGAAGACCCCGACTCCGGTCACGACGATCCTGCTCGTACGGCACGGGCAGACGCCGACCACCGGCAAGGTGCTGCCTGGCCGCGCGGCGGGCCTGCACCTGGCCGACGCAGGGCGTGCGCAGGCGGCGCTTGTCGCCGAGCGGCTGGCTGGGATCGAGATCGCGGCACTGTACTGCTCGCCCCTCGAACGTACGGTCGAGACCGCCGCCCCGATCGCCGAGGCGTTCGGCCTCGAGGCGATCCATGAGCCGGGTCTGTTGGAGTGCGACTTCGGCGAGTGGACCGGCGGCGAGCTCTCGGAGCTGTACACGCGTCCCGAGTGGGCCACGATCCAGCGCGCTCCCTCCACGTTCCGCTTCCCAGGTGGGGAGAGCTTCCCCGAGATGCAGTATCGGATCGTGAGCGCCATCGACCGGATCCGTACCGCCCATGAAGGGAAGACTGTTGTTTGCGTGAGTCATGCAGACCCGATCAAGGCGGCGGTCGCGTACGCTTTGGGTACGCACCTGGACCTCTTCCAGCGCATCGTCGTCAGCCCGTGTTCGGTGTCGGCGATCGCGTTCGCCCCCGGTCAGGCCCCCGTCGTACTGACGGTGAATTCCGCCAGTTCTTCCCTGTCCGAACTCAAGGCATCGTGAGGAGTCGACGATGAGCGACCTTTACGCCGAGTACGACGCAGTTGACGAGTTCGCCGTGGGAGCCCTCGGCGAACCCGGCCAGCGCGTCTTCCTGCTGCAGTGCCGTCACGGCGACGACAGGATCACGATCAAGCTCGAGAAGCAGCAGGCGCAAGCCATGTCGCTCTACCTGCGGCGCGTCCTCGAGGACCTGCCGCAGACCCAGGCGGTCGCCAAGCCGGCCTCCATCGTGCCGCCCTTCGACGCCGAGTTCGTACTGGGCGAGATCGGGTTGGGGTACGAGCTCGACGGTGCCCGCGTCCTCGTACAGCTCGAGGAGATCGAACCCACCGATGAAGAGGGTGAGCCGGTCAGCGATGGGCCGCGAGGCCACATCCGCGTCTTCCTGTCGCCCGCCCAGGCGCTGGCGTTCTGCGAGCAGAGCGACGACGCCGTCGCGGGCGGTCGCCCCATGTGCCGGTGGTGCGAGCTGCCGATCAACGCCGATGGTCATCAGTGCCCGCGGATGAACTGACGGTCCTCGCGACCGGCGAGATCGACCTCGTCGGCCGCGTGGTCGACAGCAGCAACGCGACGTACGTGGTCCACGTGACCCTGGACGGCGAGCAGCTGCCTGCCGTGTACAAGCCGGAGGCCGGCGAAAGGCCGCTGTGGGACTTCGATCCCGGTCTGTACAAGCGGGAGCGCGCCGCGTACGTGCTGTCGGAGCACCTCGGCTGGGGCCTGGTCCCGCCGACGGTCGTGCGCGAGGACGCGCCCGCGGGCGTCGGGTCGGTGCAGCGCTTCGTCGAGGGCGACCATCGCCAGCACTACTTCACCCTGTACGACGATCGGCCCGAACTGCACGACACATTCCGCAGGATGGCGGTGTTCGACTGCGTCGCCAACAACACCGACCGCAAGAGCGGCCACGTGCTGCTGGGCGATGACGGGCACGTGTACGGGATCGACCACGGTCTGTGTTTCGCCGCCGACTTCAAGCTTCGTACGGTCATCTGGGACTTCGCCGGGGAACAGATTCCGGCTGCCGATCTCGACACGATCGAGCCCCTTGCCGACGCGGTGCCCGATGCGCTGGCCGGCCTTCTCAGCCGCGCCGAGGTGGCGGCTCTGAAGTCACGTGTCCAACGCCTGCTGACGACGCGGATCCTGCCTGTCGACCGTACGGGCCGCCGCATCCCCTGGCCGTTGATCTGACGCGCCTACTCCAGCGAGGACGACGGCGGATTCGCACCTGGGAAGGTTCTCATGCAGGCGCGGCCGGGACCGTCGGCATACCAGGATGGCCCTCGTCGGTGACCGCCGACAGATCTGGGGGGATCTGCAGTGAGTGCTCAGCGCCCGCGTCGAGCGGCAGACGAAGGCTCGGCGTGGAAGGCTGAGTCCCAGCCCGATCCTCAGCAGGCCCCATGGAGTGCTCCGAGCGTCCCAACGGGTGGGCCCCGGCGCTTTCTGAAGGCGAAGGCCGACAAGCTTCTCGACTGGTTTGCGGCGCTGCCGAGGTCACTGCGGATCGGCCTGTTCGGCAGCCTCGCCGCCTTCGGATTCATGGGTGTCGTGGCTGCCGCCAGCAACGCGCTGGTGCCCCTGCCGAGCGGCTCGAACTGGGCCAACGTGCCGGGCGGGCCCGCCACCTCCATGTCCGCACAGGTCACTGGCGCGTCCCGTTCCGCATCCTCCAGCGTGACTCCCTCGGCATCGACGCCCACCACCACCTCCCAGATGCCATCGGCCTCCGAGACCGCGTCGAATTCCGCTGCGCCCACCGCGACCGCGACGACGTCCGGCACGCACAAGGCGACGGCCACGGCGAGCCAGACCACCGGCGCCACCCAGACGCAGGTGCCGGTGCACACCACCGATCCCTCGACCGCGGCGCCGAACCCCACGACCGCCGAGCCGACGATCGTCCCGTCGAGCGACCCGCCGACATCCGACCCGCCGACATCCAACCCGCCGACGTCCGACCCGCCGACGTCCGACCCGACGACGACCGTGCCGGACCCCAGCCCGACGGAGTAGGGCTCAGACGAGGCCGCGGCGCTCGAGCACGTGGCGTACATCCGGGTCGGCACCGCGGAACAGCCGGTACGACGTCATGACGTCTATCGAGCTGCCCCTGCTCAGTAGCGTGCGCCGGAAGTGGTCGCCGTTCGCCCGTGTCATCCTGCCGTTCTCGGTGAACCAGGCGACGGTGTCGGCGTCCATGACCTCACTCCAGAGGTACGAGTAGTAGCCGGCGGCATAGCTGCCGCTCCAGATGTGCGAGAAGTACGCGGTGCGGTAGCGCGGCGGCACGAGCGGGAAGTCGATCTGCCAGCTCGCCAGGGCTCGCTTCTCGAAGTCCTCGATCTCGTCCGGCGAGCTCGGGAGCTCGTCGAACGGCGTCTGATGCCAGACCTGGTCGAGGATCATCGAGCCGAAGGTCTCCGTCGCCGCGTACCCCTCGCCTGCATGCCTGGCGGCCAGCAGCGTGTCGATCCACTCCTGGGGGACGGGCTCGCCGGTCTCGTGATGGCGCGCGTACGACCTCAGCAACGTCGGGTCCCAGGCCCACATCTCGTTGACCTGGCTGGGGTACTCGACGAAGTCCCGCGGCGTCGCCGTCCCCGAGCGCGACGGGTAGCGGACCTGGGACAGCAGCCCGTGCAGATCGTGCCCGAACTCGTGGAACAGCGTGATGACGTTGTCCCAGCTCATGAGGGTGGGCTTCCCGGGCGCGGGCCGTACGAGGTTGCAGTTGTTCGTGACGACCGGCAGCTGCCCGAGCAGCTGGCTCTGGTCGACCAGCGATGTCATCCAGGCGCCGCCCTGTTTCGTGGGTCGCGCGTACGGGTCGAGGATGATCAACGCCATCGCCCGGCCATCGGTGTCGTGGACCTCGTAGACCCGGCACTCATCGGTGTAGCCACACAGGTGGTCACACGGGACGAACGTGATCCCGTACAAGCCGGTCGCTGCCGCGAACACGCCATCGACGAGGACGTGCTCGAAGCTGAGGTACGGACGGAGCACCTCGTCGTCGAGCGAGAAGGTCGCGGCGCGTACACGCTCGGCGTAGAACTGCCAGTCCCAGGGCTCGAGGCTCTCGCCGGGGTGATCCTGGCTGAGGGCCTCCTGAAGCACTGAGGCTTCCCGGCGTGCGTTCTCGATGGCCGGTCGGGCGACCCGATGGAGGATCGCGTTGACCGCCTCCGTGGTCTTCGCGCAACCGTCGCTGGCGACGAACTCGGCGTGATGCGCGAAGCCGAGGAGCGTCGCGCGCTGCGAGCGAAGTCGGGCGAGCTCGACGATGAGGGGCCTGGTGTCGTGGTCGCCCGTCAGGCCCCGTCCGACCGAGGCCTGGTGAAGGCATCGGCGTACGTCACGGTTCGCGAGCTTGCCGAGCAACGGCTGTCCGGTGGTGTTGACGACGTCGAGGACCCAGCCCGTCAGGCCGCGGCGAGTCGCGGCTTCGCTGGCGGCCCGTAGGTCCTCGGGTGCGAGGCCTGCCAGGAGCGACGCGTCCTCGATGTGGAGGGCGGCCTCGTTGCGTCCGGCGACGACGACGGTGTTCCACTTGGCCTCGAGGGTGGCGATGCGCTCGTTGAGCTCCCGCAACGTCGTCTGCTCGGCCTCGGGGAGGTTCACGCCGAGGCGCCGGTAGTCGCGCAGCTTCTCGCTGAGCAGCCAGGCGGCCTGTTCATCGAGGGAGATCTCACCGACCGTGACGCGCGCATCGAGAGAGACCAGCCTGTCGTACAGCCTCCTGTCCAGCATGATCGCGTCGTTGTGTGCCGCGAGCTTCGGCGACATCTCCTCCTCGATCGCGTCGAGGGCGGCGGTCGTGTCGGCCTCCTTGAGCGTCCAGAAGCCCATCGTGGCCCGATCCAGCAGCTGCCCGGACCGCTCCCAGGCATCCAGCACATTCTCAGCGGTGGGCGGGGTGGTGTCGGTCGCGATCGCATCCAGCTCGGCGAGCTGCTCAGCCATGCCGTCGCTCAGGGCCGCACGCCAGTCGTCGGCGGTGATGTGCGCGAAGTCTTGGAGCGCGTAGGGCAGCGCAGTCGATGCCACAGGGTTGGGGTTCACGGGGGTGCTCCTTTCAACCTCCCCATCCTGGCAGGAGGAGGGACGAAGCGAAGACCCTGTACGTCACAGGGCGGTCACAGTTGGGGATCAGTGAGGGCGGCCCGCCGGGTGCCCGAGGCAAGGGCGTCAGATCGGTGCCGAAGTCGACACGAAACCCCTGGAATCGGGAGTTGATCGCTACGGCGGTACCGATCTGACGATCTTTCCGGGCCGTGCTCCATCAGGCTTCCTTCCCAGGGAGAATGGGGGCATGACGACGATCTGGGCACACCGGGGGGCCAGCGCGAAAGCGCCGGAGAACACGCTTGTCGCGTGCCGCCTTGCGCACGACATGGGCGCGGACGGTGTCGAGCTGGACGTACAGCTCACCGCTGACGGACACGTCGTCGTCATCCACGACGAGACGCTGGATCGTACGACGACGGGCCGAGGGCCTGTCGGTACGCGCACGCTGCGCGAGCTCAAGGCGCTCGACGCCAGCAACGGTCGCGAGGGCTACGAGGGGGAGCCGATCCCTACGCTCGACGAGGTGCTGGCTCTTGTCGGCCCGACGGGGATGACGCTCAACATCGAGCTCAAGAACAGCGTCGAACCGTACCCGGGACTCGAGCAGGCGGTACTCAGAATCGTCGAGGCGGCAGGCATGGCCGAGCGGGTCATCTATTCGTCGTTCAACCACATCAGCGCGACCCAGCTGGCCCGTTCGTCGCAGCCGAGCCGGGTCGGTCTGCTCTTCTCCGATGTCCTCGCCGAGCCGTGGGACTATGCGCAGCGCCTCGACATGGCGGCGCTGCATCCCCACTGGAAGTACGTGCAGTTCGTGCCCGAAACCATCGAGCGCTGCCACGCCCTCGGCATGGCCATCAACGTCTGGACCGTCGACAGTCCCGAGATGGTGCGCCGCTTGGCCGACCTCGGGGCCGACGCCGTGATCACCAACCGCCCAGAAGAGGCGCGTACCGTCCTCTAGCGGCTCAGTTCCACGTCCACGTGCTCAGGAGGGAGTAGGCCGCGTCCAGCACGTCCGCGCCCGTCTGGGTGCTCGCGATGAGCCGCAGAAGGTCGCTGTGGCCGGCGCTGGTGTCGACGCAGATGTAGGTGAGGACCACCGTCGCGTTGCGCTCGTCCGAGTGCGTGTTGACCTGGGTCACGACGGAGTCCTTGCCACCCCAGCTGTGCTGCCCCGGAGGGTTGATGACGGGGTCGTTGGAGGTGACGCTGAGGATGAGGTTGGTGCAGTTGTCGAGCGCACTGCGGGTGTAGCCGGAGTGGTAGTCGATCGTGTCGCCCGTGGCGTTGAGGATCTGTCCCGAGTTGGTACCGCCGTTGTAGTTCCCGATCTTCCAACCGGTCGGAAGCGTGGCGGTGATGGGCGAGCCGGTCGAGGCCCACCCCGTGAGCGTCGTGCCGTCGAGGCTGAAACCCTGCTTCGTCGGCGTGTCCAAGGTCGGGTTGGTGGTCGGCCGCATCGATGCGGACCGAGCCGTTGCGCTCGGCCTGGTCGCCGCGACGGTGGCGACGGGGGTGACTGGCGCGGTGAGGCGACCGGCCGCGAACCCCAGGACTCCGACAAGGATGGCCGCCAGGCCGATGGCAAGGGCAATGAGTCCGATGGGCTTGCGGGGAGTCGGAGCGATCGGACTCGTCCACATGGGCGCCGCAGGGACGTACGGAGGGGGTGGCTGAGTCATGAGATGGCGGCGCCGAGCGACACTTCCTCGGCCAGCAGGCCGGTGCGAGGCCCGTCCGTGTCCCGTGCCATCGGCGCGTTCTCCCACGGCTCGGCGGGCCTCGGAAGGACGTAGTGGCGCTCCAGCTCCTGGATGTCGCTGACCTCTGTGTGGTCCACCCAGCGCGGCTGCCACTGTCCCTGGTTGATCTGCGGGAACCCAGCGGCCGCCGCTGCGACCGGGTCGTCGCCGGCGTAGTCGATGAGCAGCATGCTGCCCTGTCGGTGCAGCAGCTGGATCGGCAGGGCCTGCCACGAGCCGATCGTCGCAACACCCGTCACGCTGATGATGTCGCTGTTGTTCACGGTGGTCCGGTACGACCCGTCGTGAGCCTGCTCGAAGTGCTCCGGGGCGCTGACGCCGTATCCGATGAGGACGCTGTGCCTGTCCGTGAGGACGATGGTCCGGAACACGGTGCCGTCGCTGAGTCCGGCGTACGCACCGTTGTCGATCCGGCGTCCGATCTGCTGATGGGTCGGCGACGTGTCGCCGACCCATTGCCCGTTGCGCGCGTTGTAGGTGGAGACGTACTCCTCGCGACCATCGGCATGCAGCCGCCAGATCTCGGCGAGATGAGGGAGTCCCACGCTCGCGTACCGGAGGATCTCGTGCTCCTCGATGACGTTCTCGGAGGTGGATCCCGGCGCCTCGCCCGTACCGGTCCAGGGGCGCCGGTGGTGCCGGACCAGAGGCGGTGGCAAGGTCCCGGCCGGCAGCCTCACGTCGGTGTCGATCGGCGTGACCAGGTCGTCCTGCCGCAGACCCGCGCAGCGCAGAACCTCGATGGACTCGGCGTCGCGGTTGAAGGCGAGCGTGTCCGAGCCGGCGATGCCCGAGACGACGAATCCGAGCCCGAGCGCGTCGTACAGGTCGGACGGCGTACGGAACTCGCGGACTGCCTGGTAGGGGTAGACGAGCCCCCGCAGCGTGTCGACCTGGCCTGCGAAGAGCTGGTCGGCCTCACCCGGGAGCAGGACCTTCTGGTACACGCTGTCCATCCCCAGCGGCATGGCGGCGAGCAACTCGTCCTCACGGCCGAACTGCGTCGGCAGCAGGGTTCCGGCAGGGCGCAGCAGCGCCGTGGAGCCTAGGTCGTTCCACAGTCCCGTGAAGTGCTGTGCTGAGGCTCCGACGAGACCGAGCGCGGCGATGGCCGCCCCCACTGTGATGACGGCTCCGTCGTTCCCGCCCGACGCCACCGGTGTCCCCCCGCGCGATACATCGATCCGCAGCGGTTGCGCGGCGCTGGCGGGGGGCCCGGCTTGCTCGTGGGGAGTGGTCGGCTGGGCCGCGGACGGGGCCACCTGAGTGGATGCCGGTGCCACGGTGGGCGGCAGCGCTGAGCTCGAAGGCGTGGCGGTGGTGGGCATGGCCGCGGCCGGAGCCCCCATGGTGCCAACCGGCGCAGCGTTGGCGGCCGGTGCCGGGAACGGGCTGGCGCCCGAGGGAACTGAGGCTCCGGAGAACCCGGTGGTTGGCGTCGACGCCATGGTCCCAGGCGCGATCTGAATGCTCGGGCCACTGACCCCGCCCGCGGGTGAGCCCCCGAACACGGTCGTCGTCGAGGTCACCGGCATAACGGGTGGTACTGGCGCCGATGAGGTCCCCGGGAGCGTGGCTGTCGAGCTGTCAGAGCCTGCCGCACCCGTGCCGACTGGAGCGGGGTTCGACGCCGACGGATTGGCGGTGACTGCAGAGCCGCCTCCCACGTGCGCAGCGTTGCCCGTGTTCCACGCCTGCTGAGCCGAACCGTCCGTCGAGGTGCCACCGCCGGTCACGCGCGGCGCATCGACCTGGGCGACGCTCGGGCTGACGGACGCGGGCGAGGCCTGCGTGGGCGGGGCTGGGGTTCCTCCCTGGCTCGACCATGGTGCGGTGTGGTCCAACGCCTTCGCGATGTCGTGGGTCGAGCCCGTGCCCTGGATCTGGTTGAGGATCGACTTCTGAAGCTTGGATGAGACGTCCGATGACGGCAGGGGCGCTGATCCCGTACCGCCCCCCGCTGTCGACGGGACCGATGTCGTATCCGTGGTCGACGACTGCGCCGGGTTCACGCCCATGTCGACCGAGATCGCGTCCTTGTCGGACATCAGATTCGACGTGGGATCCGCTGGTACGTTCACCGGCGCGCCGGTCGTCGAGCCCGTACTCCGTCCCGTTGCGGCCTTGGTCCCGGGCCCGGACGTTGTCGCATCCTTGGTGGTGGTCGACGCGGTGTTAGTACCGGAGGAGGCGTCGGTGGGCAGCGGCGCCTTTGCAATGGCTATAACCACGTTCGTCGCGGCGAAGTCGGCCAGACCACCGGTGAACACGGCCGCAGCGACGGTGGCGCTGCCTTGCGTGGGCGACGACGCCCCGCCGTTCATAGGCGTCGTGGACGCGGTCCTGCCGACGCTGGGAGAGCTGCCCCCGCCCTTGGCGGAGCTTCCCCCGACGATGGGCTTGGTCAGCTCCGTCGTGGTCGAGGTACTGGAGTTGTGGGGCTTCGGCTGGATGTCGACCGTGAAGGGGATACCACTCATGGAGGTGACCAGGGAGTCGCTGTACTGGCTGATGATCGCCCGGGCTCGAACACGCAGCGCAAAGATCGTTTCCAGACATCCGGGGACCAGCAGCGGGCTCGTCAGTCCGATGAGGATCTGCTTCTTGGTGAGGTTGTCGAGGTGTATGAGGACGACGTTGATGCCGGACTTGGCGTTCGTCACGAACGACGCCGCAGTCTGGCAGCCGCTGCCGATGGTGGCCGCCGCGGTCGACACCGACGATGCGAACCGCGTGACCGCGTCGATCTGGTCGTACGCTGCCTGGGCGCCGCTGCCTGACCAGTTGTCGGACATGCCGTGGTGCTGGACTGCCAGAGTCTTGGCCTCGGACGTCATCTCCGCCTCGACGTCGACCCACTTGGCGCTCAGGCCGGCGAGCCTGTCCTCGTCGGCCTCGGGGAACTTGCCGTCGACCACAGAGGCGGGGATGAGGGGTGACGTGTACTGGGTGATCATGCGGTTGCCGCACCCCCGGCCAGAAGAGAGTTCGTCGCCTCGGTGCCGACGTAGTTCTGTGCGGTCCACGCCATCGCCCGGGAAAGCGCGGACAGCTGCACCCGCATCTGCATGGCGTAGGTCAAGGTCTCCGTCGCAGCATCCCCGTAGTGGGCGAAGAAGGCGTCGCCGGGCGCATCGCCCCCCCAGGCACCCGCGAAGACTGCGATACCGGCGACCAGTTCGGCGCCTGTTGTGTCGGATGTGTTGGCCATCCTTGACAACGAGGCGGCGTAGTCCACGAGATCGTCCATCCTGACGACGAAGTCAGACATCGGTGTCCTCCGGTTGTGCGGGGCGGCGCGGTGGTTGGCGTATCGACAAGGGCATGACTGCCTCGATCTCGGGGATCCCCGAGAAGAAGGCATCCAGCGGATCGTCCTCCGGCGCCACCCCGGCCGCAGCGCGCAGCTTCGTGGCCACGTCGGCGACGGCCGCGTCGCAGGCGCTCAGCAGGGCATTGCTGAGCCGATCGGTGGAGGGAAGACGCATCGCCTTGGCAGTCAGTGAGATGTCGACGACCCGGTTCTGGGCGTCGACGGTGACTTTGATGGCTCCTCCCTCGGACTCGCCGACACCCCTCGCATCGACGAGAGCCTTCCGGGTCGCTGCGAGGGCTTCGTCGAGCTTCTCTGATCGAGTCACGAGTTCCTCCGCACGCCTCTGGAGCGCCGCTGTCCGATCGTCGAGCGACGGGTCATCGAGCCCCATGGACGCGCCACGCAGGTCCTGCGCACCGATCCATTCAGAGAGGGACGACATGGGCTCGCCTTTCGATTGCTGGCGTACGGACCCTTTCTACCTTGTGGCGGGGTCACCGTCACCGTGTTCGGCTTCCCGGCACGGGATGGGCCTCCCGTCCTCAGCGTCGGTGGGTCATGTCCAGACCCAGGACGTGAGGAGAGCCTCGGCCGCGGCCTTGTTGGCCTCCTGGTGCTGTGGGTCCGCAACGCTCAGGATCGCCGCGCTCGTGTTGCCCGGACGATCGACGCAGTAGATGTCCATACCGATCGCCTGGCCGGTCGAGTACTTGGTCTCGAGCTCCTTCACGATCGCCGTCGCGTTGGCCCACGGAACGCTCGGAAGATCGACGACCGCACCGCCCAGCTTGGCGCGGTAGTTTCCTGCGGCGTTGTTGCACCTTGTCGTCGCAGACGTGGGGTTGCTCGCGAAGTACGCCAGAGAGTTGTTGTTGCCCTGCTCGATCTCACCGTCGTTGTTCGACAGGCCGTTGTCCGAACCCAGCGTCCAGCCCGACGGCATCCTGGCCGTGAAGGTCGGTCCGAAGAGCGTCGAGCCGTTGAGAGCGAAGCCCACCTGGCTGGACGTGCTGGCTGACGCTGTGGGCGGCGCGGCAGACGCAGTCTTAGGTACCGGTGATGCCGAGCGAGCCGCCGTCGGCGCGGTGAGCTGGCCGACGAGGTACGACCCGGCGAGGACGACCGCGAGCCCCAGCGCGACGGCCACGACGATCAACGGCCTGTTGGAGTGCGGTGTGGCTGGAGGGGGTGAGAAGGCTGGTACGGGCGCACCCGGTGGCGGCTGCCCCGCTGCCGACCACGGTGCCGGGGCAGCAGGTGCGTACGGAAAGGGAGGTGGGGGGGCCTGCGGCGGGATCTGCTGAGGCTGGCCGGGCTGTCCGTACGGACCTGGGGGACCGAACGGCCCGGGATTGCCAGTCGGTGCGGACATCACTCTCCTCGGCGTGGGGTGCTGCGAGTCTATGACGGCTGTTCGCGGCACGGCCGGATCGTTCTATCGCCAGGTCCATGCGGCGAGGAACTGCTCCGCGGCTGCCTTGGTTGCCGCGTGCTGCGCGGTAGTGGAGGCGGATAGGAGCAGTGAGCTCGCCCCGGTGGGAAGGTCGACGCAGTAGACGTCGTAGGCGATCGGTTCAGTGGTGACGGTGCCCGCGTCGTCTTTGACCTTCGTCACGACGTCCTTGGCGACCGTGTTGAGCGCGCCCCACCGGACATCGGTCACATCAGTCACCGGGTCGTTCGGCACTGCTAGCAGCGTCGTGATGATGTTGGCGCAGATCGTGGCGGCTCGAAGCGTCCCGCCGGCGAAGTAGTACATCCGGCCGGGCGGACCCACGGCCTCGCCGTCGTTGTCGTTGCCGTTGGTCTCGGAGACCATCCACCCGCTGGGGAGCGTGGCGGTGAAGTTCGGGCCGACCAGGGACCTCCCGTCGAACGTGAAGCCCTTCGTCGGCGTGCCGCGACTGGGGGCAGGGGCGGTCGTAGCCGCGGTCGGCGACGGTGTGGTCGTGACCACCGCGCTGGGTGGAGAGCTCGTCGTCGTCGAGCTGTGGGCTGACGACTGGGGTGCGGTGAAGCGGCCCGCGAGGAAGGTTGCGGCGAAGACCAGGGCCAGTCCCAGCCCGACGGCAACGATGGCCAACCAGGGCGTAGGCGAGGACTGCATTCGTGGTGCTGGCGGGGCGGGGGGCGTCCACGCGGGGCCGCCACTCTGCGGCGGCGTCGGAGCCTGACCGTACGGACCGGGAGCGTACGGCCCGTACGCGGGCGGCTGTGACATGACGCTCCTCTGGCCGGGGTGGCGCCAATCCTAGCGACCGGCCGTTGCCAGCGACCGGTCGCTGGGGCGGTCCAGGCGCGACCTGAGCCACCCGTTCACGGGTCATCGGCTGGGCGCGGTCCTCCCGTTGGGGCTGTCTGCCACCGGTCGGCCCGAGGGCTGGTGGTGAGCCACTACGGTTGTTGCGTGAATCCGTTCCAGCCGGAGTTGTGGGAGCCCGTCGAGGGCTTCGAGTTCACCGACATCACGTACCACCGCGCCAAGGACGTCCCAGCCGTACGGATCGCGTTCGACCGCCCGGAGGTACGCAACGCGTTCCGGCCGCACACGGTCGACGAGCTGCTGGTCGCGTTCGACCACGCACGCGCCGCATCCGACGTCGGCTGCATCCTTCTGACCGGCAATGGACCCTCGCCCAAGGACGGCGGCTGGTCGTTCAGCTCGGGCGGCGACCAGCGGATCCGCGGGCGTGCCGGCTACCAGTACGCGGAGGGGGAGACGGCTTCCGAAGTCGACCCGGCCAAGCTCGGCAGGCTGCACATCCTCGAGGTACAACGCCAGATCCGCTTCATGCCCAAGCCCGTCATCGCCCTGGTCGGCGGCTGGGCTGCAGGCGGCGGCCACTCGCTCCACGTGGTCTGCGATCTCACGATCGCCTCGGCCGAGCACGCCATGTTCAAGCAGACCGACGCCGATGTCGGCTCGTTCGACGCGGGGTTCGGCTCCGCCTACCTCGCGCGTCAGGTCGGCCAGAAGTTCGCCCGGCAGATCTTCTTCCTCGGGGCTACGTACGACGCAGCCGAGGCGTACGCGATGGGCGCCGTCAACGCCGTCGTACCGCACGAGGAGCTCGAGACCGTCGGCCTGGACTGGGCGCGGATGATCTGCGAGAAGTCGCCGACGGCGATCCGGATGCTGAAGTACGCGTTCAACGCGATCGACGACGGCATGGTCGGCCAGCAGGTGTTCGCCGGCGAGGCGACGCGTCTGGCCTACATGACCGACGAGGCGCAGGAGGGTCGCGACGCATTCCTCGAGAAGCGCGCGCCCGACTGGTCCGCCTTCCCGTACTACTACTGACCGCGGGCGCCTTCGGCTGAGTCGGCGACGTCGCCTATCCGGAGCTGTTGGACGTCGGCCACGGGTCCTCGAAGACACCGAGCTGGATGAAGACTCCGAGCTTGTCGGCACCCATCCACTCGCTGACGACCCGGTCGTTCTCGAACCGCATGATGTTGATGGCCCATTCCTTGACGGTTCGTCCGGTCGGGAGACGTCCCGCGTGTCCGCCGAGATCCGTGCCGTTGAGCGTGAACCGGAGCACGGCTGTGTCTCCCGCGATGATCAGTTCGTCGATATCGACGTGCAGGTCGGGGAATGACAGGTGGTTCGCCCGGATCCCGGCCGCCTTCCCCGAAGGGCCCTTGCCGTGCGGGTTTGCGTAGTCCTCGCTGTAGAGGTCGCCAGCGGCCCCGTAGTTCTTGCCGTTCCACACCTCATCGACGAAGCGACGGATCTGCTGCTCACGCTCGGTCTCGTTCACGAAGCTCTCCGGTCTGGTGTTCTCCTGCGCAGGGCCGAGGTCCCAGTCGGAGGGTACGCGACCTCGAGGTACGGCCGCCCATCGGGGGCCATCGAGCGCATGGGTCGTCGTGAGCCGTACGGGCCCGCGTCGCCGCATGCGCGTGGTGCAGGATGGTGCGCGTGACGGAGCTGGTGGTGCTGGCGGCCGGGATGGGGTCGCGGTTCGGGGGAGTGAAGCAGCTCGATCCGGTCGGGCCGAGCGGCGAGACGGTCATGGACTACGCCGTCTACGACGCGGTACGGGCTGGGGTCGAGCGGGTCGTGTTCGTGATCCGCCGCGAGCTCGAGGAGGCGTTCCACGCGCAGATCGGGAGCCGGTACGCGGGTGCCGTGCCCGTCGCGTACGCGTTCCAGGAGCTCGACGCGCTGCCCGGTGGGCGGGTCGTCCCGGGAGGGCGCACCAAGCCCTGGGGTACAGGTCAGGCCGTGCTCGCTGCCGCCGAGGTCGTCGACTCCCCGTTCATCGTCATCAACGCCGACGACTTCTACGGGCGTCGCGCGTACGAGGGACTGGCCGGGCGGCTTGAGACGCCGAGCACGCCGGGTGCGTACGCCATGGTCGCATTCCCCCTTGTCAACACGCTGTCCGAGCACGGGTCGGTGTCCCGCGGCGTGTGCGACGTCGTCGACGGGCGGCTGCACAGCGTCGTCGAACACACAGGGCTGGCGCCCGACGGTTCCGGCGTTCTCGACAGCTCCGGGGCCCGGTTCAGCGGGGCCGAGCTCGTGAGCATGAACTTCTGGGGCCTGCTGCCGGACGTCTTCGGGCGGCTGGAGGCGCAGTTCGGGGAGTTCCTCGACGCGCGGGGCGAGGATCCGAAAGCCGAGCTGTACCTGCCGGCCGTCATCGACAGGCTCGTCGCCGAGGGGTCGGCGGTGGTCGACGTGCTCACGTCTCCTGACCACTGGTTCGGGATGACGTACGCGGCCGACCGCGATGCTGTCGCCGCACGGCTGGCCGACCTCGTCGCCGCCGGCGAGTACCCCTCACCGCTGGGGTGGGACGCATGACCCGGATCGTCCCCAAGGACCTCCCCACCCACATCGCCGAGGTCTTCGGCCTCGCGCCCGTCTCCGCCCGCACGTACGGCGGCGGGCACATCAACGACACGTACCTCATCGAGACCCACGCCCGTCCGTACATCCTCCAGCGCATCAACGACGCCGTGTTCACGCGGCCGGTGGAGCTGATGGAGAACGTCGGGCTGGTGACGCGGCACGTACGCGCTCGGCTCGAGGCGGACGGCGTCGACGACGTCGACCGGCGCGTTCTCACGCTCGTACAGACTCCTGAGGGCACCGATTTCCACAGTGATCCGTACGGGCAGGTGTGGCGCGTGTTCGAGTTCATCGGCGGCGCGACGAGCCATGAAGTGATCACGACGCCGGTCCAGGCGTACAAGGCGGCTCAGGCGTTCGGGCACTTCCAGCGGCTGCTGGCCGACTACGACGGGCCGCGGCTGCACGAGACGATCCCGCGCTTCCACGACACGGTGAAGCGGTACGCGGACTTCGCGGCGGTGGTCGAGACGGACCCCGTGGGTCGGGTCGCCGGGGTGCGCGAGGAGGCCGACTGGCTGCTCGCGCACGAGGAGCTCGCCGGCTCGATGCTGCGCCTCGCCGCCGAGGGCGTACTCCCCGAGCGGATCACCCACAACGACACGAAGCTGTCGAACGTCCTGCTCGACGACGTGACGGGCGAGGCGATGTGCGTCGTGGACCTGGACACGGTGATGCCGGGTCTGAGCCTGTACGACTTCGCCGACCTGTGCCGCTCGGGCGCCACGACGGTCGCGGAGGATGCCCCGGACGCGTCGGGGCTGGACGTCGACGTGCCGATGTTCCAGGCGCTGGCGGAGGGCTACCTGGCAGGTGCGGGGTCGTCCCTGCTGCCCGCCGAACGAGAGCTCCTGGTGCTCGCGGGTAAGGTCATGACGCTCGAGCAGGCGTACCGCTTCCTCGGCGACCATCTCGCCGGCGACACGTACTACCAGATCAGCCGTCCCGGCCAGAACCTCGACCGAGCCCGTACCCAGATCGCTCTCGTCAAGGCGCTCCAGCGCCACGAGGGCGCCCTCAACTCGTACGTGGCGACCCTGTCCTGAGTGTTCTCCTCGAGCGGATAGGTTCGCTGCAGCAGATGCTGTACTGAGCTGACTGAATCGTCTCAAGGAGTGCGCACATGGTTGGGGTCCGGCAAGTACGTGTCGAGTACGGCGAGGACATTCTCGCCACCCCCAGCCCCCGGCTGAGCTGGTCGGTGACCGACGCACCTGACGGCTGGCGGCAGGCGCGCGTCGAGATCCGCGACAGCGACCAGGCGGTGACGCTCACCGGGCGGGACTCGGTCTTCGTGGCGTGGCCGTTCGCACCTCTCGTACATGGCGAGACCCGCGACATCGCCGTACGTGTCACCGGCACCGACGGGGCGACCTCTGGCTGGAGCGAGCCCGTCCACGTACAGCTCCAGTCCGCGCCCGGCGGCTTCTCGGTGACACCGGTGAGCGCCACGGACGAGAACGTTCCGGCGCTGCTCCGTACCGAGCTCACCCTGCGCGCCGCCCCCGTGGCCGCCCGCCTGTACGCGACCGCGCACGGCGTCTACCAGGTCTCCATCGGTGGCATCGACATCGACGACCACATCCTCAAGCCAGGCTGGACCCCGTACGAGCTCAGGGTCCTGTACGACTCCACCGATGTCACCAGCCTCCTGTCGGCAGGCGTCAACGTCGTCGGCGTTCGCGTCGCGTCCGGGTGGTACGGCGAGCACTACGGCTTCCACAACCAGACCCGCCGCGTCTGGACCGGCCCGCTCGAGGCGGCTGTCCGGCTCGACGTGTCGTACGCCGACGGCACCAGCGAGTCGTTCACCACCGGCCCCGAGTGGCGCGGTACAACCCAGTCACCGACCACCGCCGCCGGAATCTACGCGGGCGAGGACTACGACGCCCGACTCGTACAGGAGGGCTGGGACGCTGCCGGATTCGACGACTCGTCGTGGCAGGCCGTCATGGTCGGCGACGTGATCACCGCTGAGCCCCGTACCGCACCGCCCGTCCGCGTCACCGGCACCTTCCACGTCCAGGAGGTCAGCACCTCGCCCTCCGGCGTCACCTTGCTCGACTTCGGCCAGAACCTCGTCGGCCGGCTGCGCATCCGCGTCAACGGGCCGGAGGGCACGGTCGTCACGCTGAGGCACGCCGAGGTCCTCGAGCACGACGAGCTCGGCACGCGCCCGCTGCGGGAGGCGAAGGCCACCGACGCGTACGTGCTGGCGGGCAGCGGCGACGAGGAGTGGGCGCCCGAGTTCACGTTCCACGGGTTCCGGTACGCGTCGGTCGAGGGCTGGCCGGGTGAGTTCGACCCCACATCCATCACCGCCGAGGTGGTCGGCTCGGAGATGCGCCGTACGGGCTGGTTCGAGTCGTCGTCCGACCTGCTCAACCGGTTCCACGAGAACGTCGTCTGGGGCATGAAGGGCAACTTCCTGTCGATCCCGACCGACTGCCCGCAGCGCGACGAGCGCATGGGGTGGACCGGCGACATCCAGGTGTTCAGCCCGGCCGCCACCTACCTCCACGACTGCGACTCGTTCCTGTCGTCATGGTTGCGCGACGTCTGGCTCGAGCAGCAGCAGCGCGACGGGATCGTGCCGTTCGTCGTACCGGACGCACTGCGCATGCCGGCACGCGCGTCGGCGGCATGGGGCGATGTGGCCTCGATCGTCCCGTACGTGCTGTACGAGCGGTTCGGCGACCTCCGGACGCTCCGCGCGCAGTGGCCGAGCATGGTCGCCTGGACGGACGCGGTGCTGCGCGACACGACCGACGGCCTGTGGTCCGACCACCAGCAGTTCGGCGACTGGCTCGACCCGGCCGCGCCGCCGGAGTCGCCCGGCGACGCCCGTACGCACTCCGACATCGTCGCGACCGCATGCCTCATCCGTACGCTCGACACGATGGTCGCGGCGGCTGGCGTCCTGGGCGAGGACCCGGCGCGGTTCGTCGATGAGGCAGCCCGGATCCGCGAGGCGTTCCAGGCCGAGTACGTGACTCCGAACGGGCGGATCGCCTCCGACGCGCAGACCGCGTACGCGATGGCGATCGCCTGGAACCTCGTCCCGGACGAGGGGCGCCGGGCGCGGATGGGGGAGCGGCTGCGCGAGCTCGTACGCGAGGGCGGCTACATCATCGGGACAGGCTTCGTCGGGACGCCGCTGGTGTGCGACGCGCTCACGGCGACCGGGTACCAGGCCGCGGCCGGCAAGCTGCTGCTGTCGACGCGGTGCCCGAGCTGGCTGTACTCGGTGACGATGGGCGCCACGACGATCTGGGAGCGGTACGACTCGATGCTCCCGGACGGCAGCATCAACCCCGGTGAGATGACGAGCTTCAACCACTACGCGCTGGGCGCCGTCGCCGACTGGATGCACCGGGTGCTGGCCGGCCTCGCGCCGCTCGAGCCCGGCTACCGGACCGTACTCGTCGCGCCGCAGCCCATCGCCGACCTCACCTGGGCGTCGACGCGGCACACGAGTGCGTACGGGGACGTGGCGGTGCGCTGGGAACGTACGAACGGCCGACTCGTCGTCGACGTCACCGTGCCGCCCAACTCTGAGGCGGTCGTGCGGCTGCCAGGCGCCGCCGAGGAGCGTGTACGCAGCGGCCAGCACCACTTCGAGGTCGCCGATCCGATCCCTGTGCCCGGTCCGGTCACTCCCGCGACGCCGTTGGGCGAGATCATCGACGACGCGGAGGCGTACGCGGTGGTGGTGCGGGCCATGGCGGAGGCGGGGGCCGACGAGGGCGCGCTGGGACGTCTCACGTGGAGCAACACCGGGACGCTCGGCTCGGTGCCGTTCGTCATCCCGCCGAATGCGCGCGTGCTCATCGAGCAGGGCTGGGCGGAGCTGTCAGCCACGCGGTGAGGCTGAGCGCCTCTCGTTCGTGGTTATGACGGGGCTGGAGGGGCCCCGTCACCGTAACCGCCTCGGGTTTGTGGTTATCAGGCCACTGCGAGGCTTGGTAACCACGATCGCGTAGGCCGAAGCCCTCGACGGCGCCAGCACCGCCGTCATAACCACGATCGCGAGGCGCAGCCGCCCTAGACGGACTACTCAGCCAGTCCGTACAGGCGGTCGCCCGCGTCACCGAGGCCCGGCACGATGTAGCCGACCTCGTTGAGGCGCTCGTCGACGGCCGCGACAACCAGCGTGCAGGGCACGTTCACCTCGGCGAGGAGCTTCCGCATGCGCTCGATGCCCTCGGGCGCCGCGATGAGGCAGATGCACGTGATGTGGTCGGCGCCGCGGTTGACGAGGAACTGGACCGTACCGGCCAGCGAGCCGCCGGTCGCCAGCATCGGGTCGAGCACGTAGCACTGGCGGCCGCTGAGGTCACGGGGGAGGCGTTCGGCGTACGTGAACGGCTCGAGCGTCTCCTCGTCGCGCACCATCCCGACGAAGCCGACCTCGGCCGACGGCATCAGACGGGTCATGCCGTCGAGCATGCCGAGCCCCGCACGGAGGATGGGGACGACCAGGGGGCGCGGCTTCGAGAGCCGTACGCCGGTCATCTTCTGGATCGGCGTCTCGATCTCCGTGGGCTCGACGCGGATCTGGCCGGTGGCCTCGTAGGCGAGAAGCATGACCAGTTCCTCCACCAGACGCCGGAACGACGGGGAGTCGGTGCGGCGGTCGCGGAGAAGGGTCAGCTTGTGAGAGACGAGAGGATGGCTGATGACTCGGAGTTCCACAGACTGAACATTGGCATACGACGGGTAACGAGTCGGCATCGGGGCATGACCCCACTGGTGCGCTCGGGCGCCGGACGTGATTCGATGGGACTAGGCGAAAGGAGGCCACGGATGGCCGACAGCAGCGACGAGGTGTACGACCTCGGCGACCGCGGCGACGACCGTCCTGGCCTTGAGGACGCGGATCCCGACCTTGTGGACGAGGAGATCGACGCGGACGATGAGGATGACGACGACGTAGAGGACGCCCTCGAGGACGATGTCGACTTCATCATGGCTCTGTACCGGGAGGACGGCACCCCTGTCGTCACCCCGTTGGAGATCGACCTCGCGAACGACCTCGACGACCTTATCGCGCACCTGCAGCGGCTGCCCGGCGACAACGGCGCCTCCGCGCTGGTGTCTATCTCGGGGGAGTTCTTCGCGGCGGTACGAGTTCGCGGCCGTCACGTACATGTCGTGCTGAGCGACGTGTACTCGGCGGAGAACTGGTCCCTTGCCCGCGACATCATCGACTTCCTCGGCATCGAGATCCCCGATGAGGACGACGACGACGGCCTCGTCGGCGACCTCGACCTCTTCGCCGACCAAGGCCTGTCCGAGATGGACCTCGAGGCGATCTGCGCCGACTGGGACGAAGACTCCGACACGCTCGCCCTTCACGTCGCCGACGAGATCCACTTCGGTCCCCAGGCCCGCAAGGTCGCCGACGCGTTCAGCTGATCGTCAGCGCTTGTCGGCGAAGAACTCCTCGAGCAAGGCGCCGCACTCGTCGGCCAGGATCCCGCCGACCACCGCCGGCCGGTGGTTGAGGCGCGGGTCGCGGACGACGTCCCACAGGGATGCGATCGCGCCGGCCTTCGGGTCGTACGCGCCGAAGACGATCCGGTCGAGTCGCGCGAGCACGGACGCGCCGGCGCACATGGTGCAGGGTTCGAGCGTCACCACGAGCGTGTGCCCGTCGAGGTGCCAGCTGCCGAGCTCGGCGGCCCGGCGGCGAAGGACCAGAACCTCGGCGTGCGCTGTCGGGTCGTGCGTCTGCTCGCGCTCGTTGGCGGCGGTCGCGACGACCGTGCCGCTCGCGTCGAGGAGTACAGCTCCGATCGGTACGTCGCCGGCCGCCGAGGCCGTACGAGCGACAGCGATCGCCTCTCGCATCGCATCGTCCCAGCGGCTCACGCGCCAACTTTCCCATGCCTCGGCCCGCGCCGCGACGGCCCTGGCTGCCGTAGCAAGCGATTCGCCGACTCCGTGACGGCGCCGCTACACTCTTCCGCGGTGGCGTGTCCGAGCGGCCAATGGAGCACGCCTCGAAAGCGTGTGAGGGGAAACCCTCCGAGGGTTCAAATCCCTCCGCCACCGCCATCCGGGCTTCCACC